>JACCDX010305663.1_pt1 | contig 44737 bp, 45 predicted proteins | sample 7449681 | NCBI WGS metagenome assembly JACCDX01 (sample SAMN15323450, study PRJNA562643) | freshwater metagenome | isolation source: river surface water | place: USA:Blue River Watershed | collected 2017-08-18
GCCAGCTTTGCGAGTCTTGCGGTGGGTCTTGCGACCAGCTTTGCGCGTCTTACGGCCAGTTTTGCGCCCCTTCTTGGTCTTGCGAGCACCACCTTTCTTTGGTTTAGATGATGCACTCTTTGGTGCAGGAGTCTTTGGTGTAGCCGAAACGGAAGCAGATGCTGCGGCACCAGACTTATTCTTCTTATAGACCTTATCATAGAAGCCTTGAAATTTATTGGCAAGATAATTTCTGACATCTTCTGACTTGACTTCCTTACCTTGCTTTTCCATTATCTTTTTAACAGGTTTCATTACAGAATCTATTACGTTTGTATAATCGCGAGTAGTAATAAATTCCGCATAACCTTCCCTATTTTTAAATTCATTATCAAATAAGTCATACCCGTCTCTCATAAATTTAGGAGAATTATCTAATTCTGTTTGTAATTTCGCCTCACGCTTTATAACAGCCTCTTCATGAGTACGAAGAGTACTTGTAAAAACATTTTTTAATTTCCCCTTAGTTGCTGCTTTCTCAAATGTTTGACGGATTTGACCAAAGAGTGCATTAGTTTTATTCGTTTTACGATAAGTTCTATGTTTATTCTTTGTGTTCTTGCCCTTTTTATTCAAATTTTTAAGGAGTATTTCAATATATTTTTTTGTAGAATTTAACATTTTTTGTGCATTATTGATAATATCTAATGATTCGGCATACGTTTTTCCCTCTACACTCTTTAAAAAAATCGCAAGACTATCTTCTAGGGTTTCCTTTCGTTCATATAAATCGTTAATATAACTCTCAGATAAACCACGATTTTTTAGTTCCTCAGCAGTTTTTTCAATTACTTGAATTTCATTATTAAAACCAGTTATAATCTCTTCTTTAATATTATCAAAATTTTTATCATATTCTTCTTCCAATTTCTTTTTTTTTTCATTAGCTTCTTTTAACATATCTTCCAGTTCTTTTGCTCTTTGTTCTGCCTTTGCGGTATTGACATGAAACCACGCTGGATCGTAATGTTCAATTACATCGGCCCAACTTTTACCACTTTTAAATAAATCCATAGTTTCAGCTAAAGAGTAATGTTTACCTGAAGACATAATCTCTATAGTTCTACACTATAGAGATATTTTAGTGCTACGCGTCAGAGGTGCTCAAACAAAAACTCGGCCCAAGAGTAAACATGCCGTGTAATTGTACGCGCCCTGACCCGAAATATCCGACGAATCTGGAGTGGGGGCCGGCGTATTGGGGGATTATACATACCCTTGCACAACATGCGGGAGGGGTGGGTTCCTCCTCGGTCCTTCAGGCGGATGAACGCAAGCATTGGACCGACATTTTCACCGAGTTATCCGATACACTCCCATGCGAAGAATGTAAGGAGCACTATAAGAGTTGGCTCAGCGGACAGGACATAGGGCGCTGGAAGACGGGGCCCTATGACAGCTTTGGCACAGACCTTCGGCGCACATGGTGGGATTTCCATAATCAGGTGAATGCGCGCCTAGGGAAACCGCTGTTTCCCTTTGAAGATTTACCGGCGACATACACGGGAAATTCTCTGAAGGCGCTGATTAAGGGTGTGACTCCAACTGTGGACCGGGCGATTCGTATGAATGGCGTACGGATTCTTGCGTGGAAGCGATTCCTGAAGTCCGTCCAGTTTTTAATGGGAATTTATGGTGTTCGGTAAAGAAAAACATTCACTGGGCGGGGGGCGGGCGTCCTTCAAAAGGAAAGGTCTTTCAGGCATTCATCTGCTGGAAACACGACGTGCCATTTAGATTCAGGTAATATTTAAAGAGGCGACCTTCACGGTCTTCAAACTTGTACATTTCTCCGTAGCCTCCATGGAATGTCTTGTATGACTCTTTGCCTTTATAGACGCCGAGAACAGTAAAAGGGCCATCCGCATAATAGAGGCCATCTACATGGTTGCGGCGGCCATTGCAGGTCTTATAAGAATAGCCTTCAATCAGGTCTCGTTGAATGACGACCAGGTCCAGATTGGCCGGCGGTTCAACGGGCACAAAGGCGGACACACCGCGCATACTCGTATAGTGTAGAGTTTGGGAATGATATAGATCTTTCTGTGATTCTTCCATCCATCCGTGGACGGCATGTTTGACGCCGAAGATGGAATCCTTATAGTAAAGTTCATAAGTCTTGAGGGGTACATATATATCATTCCCGTTGAGATCAAAGATAAGTTTTCCTGAGGGGGCGTGAATACCAACATAGGCACCAACGATCGTCTTCTTTGAGTGAGGAGCGACTGTGAATGTATCCAGGCCATGTACGCCAATCACATGTACATAGAATGTTCCAGGGCGCAGGTCGGCAGGAGTGATCGCGTTTTCACTTTGAGATTCCATGTTGGAAATGTAGAGATGTTGTTGTATGTTCTGATTATTGGGTAGGCGGCGGAGCGGAGTTCAATTTTTCTGAGTTGTTCAAAAACAGCACAGAAAAAGCGTTTGTAGTTGAAAGGGGAGAGGCTAGGGGGTTTACACTATAGGATTGAATATTAGTAGCGGGTCTACTTCCCCAGCTTCTGCGCCCAGAACTTATCCGTATAGAGGAAGGAGATTCCCATACGGCCCGCGGCGGTTTCGTCCGTCTTCATATCGCCGACCATGAGCGATGCCCGTGGGTTAATCTTGTAGCGTTCGCATGCCTCCACCAAGAGGCCGGATTGCGGTTTGCGGCAGTAGCAGGTCGGCGGCGCGGAGCGGTGGGGACAGTAAAGGATAGGGAAGTCGCCGGCGCTGAGACCAAAGAGGTCGCGTGTAGCGGAGAAGCAGGCCTCGGCCTCCGCCGCGGTGAGTGTCCCCTTCGCCACGCCAGATTGGTTGGACACACCGACGAGCAACCAACCCTCACTCCTATAGTGTTCCAATACTGCTCGCATCTTGGCCACGTCATGAAGAGGCGCCACCTCCTCGGGTTTTGTGGGAAATTTATAGGGAAGATGCTCGGACGCACGGAGGGTACCGTCAATGTCTAGGAAGAGGGCCTTGTGTGGGTAGGTGGCAGGATCCCAAGTAGGTGTAGGTCCAGGAAGGGAGCGAATGGATGTAAAACCTTCTGAGAGGGCAGGGGGCTCGGCTTTCTTCCGAGCAGCAAAGAGGGTCACAGGCGCATAGGCCTGTGGGTCGTTCTTTTTGCCACAATGGAAGAAATCGCCGTGGTTCGTCCACATACGGCGGAGAACATTGATTTGGCAAATTTCCAGGGGTGTATCTATAAGGATGACATGGATGGGGACGCCTTTGGCCTGAGCGAGGGCGACAAAGGGGGCACGGCTCTCGGCGGTCAAGTGGGTATTGTCCAGTACAACAGACTTCCCCTTGTCCAGGAGTTTGCTGACGCGCGGCACGAGGTCCTTGATGGTTCCGCCAATGACGTCGCGGCTCAGGACCAGTGTATTTTCATCAACAGGCGGATGAGCGTACGTGCTCTTGCCCGCGCCAGGGAGGCCATAAAGGAGGGTAATAGACTGTTGAGGAGCGGCAGCAGAGGACATTTTCAAACACGTGAAAGGATGATACCTATAGTGTATTCGTTCTGGAGAGTTCAATTTTTTCTCCGCGTTTCATTCCATACAGTAGCACTATAGGGAATGAATTATTTAGTTAGTTTACTTTTGAGTACTCCCACTTGCCCTGGTAGAGGCCGGTGTCGGTGGGAAGAATGTCATATTTCATATAGCTGATGCGGACTTGGTTTGGGTTTACGGTGGGTGGCGTTTCCAGGTCATGGAGAATGGCCATGCTGCTGTCCATCATGTAGACGGCTCGTGCGTGCCGCATGAGGACGGTGTAGTGAAGGGCTGAGTCAGATTGGAGGAGGGAGACGACATGCAGGGGATTGTTAAGTGAAATAGCGAGAGGATGAGTGTAGCGGTCTTTACCGAGGTAGAGGACAGGAAGATGAAGGAGGCCGTGCTTTTGGAGGGAGCGGTGGACGTGTTCATAGGGAAGGATGAAGTCGCGACTAGGGTCGTCGTGGATGATGACATACTCTTGGTTGTAGAGGGCGTGGGCGATACTGAGCCAGAGCTGTTCCGCTTTGTACTGGCTGAGCTTGGGAATACCCGTCCAGAGTTTGAAGCGGAGGGCTGGGTCCAGGCCGAGTTCTTTGTAGAAGCAGTTAGCCCAACATGGGTCCAGGGTGAGATACGAGTGGGCGTGGCGGCCGTGGGTGCCAAGGGCAAGGACAGTGTATCCATTTGCGGCTATTTTCTGGATGACTTGTGGGTCGGCACCATAGTGGGGGCTGATTTCGCGGTCGTCGTCTACGGGGTAGAATGTGATTTTCGGTTCCGAGGCGTAGAGGGCCTGGAGGGTAGGAAGATTCGGTTTTTTGCATACGACCTTCACTTCTTCGGTGTTGCCTTGAGTAAAGTAGCGGACAATGCCGGCCAGGCAATAGTGGTCGCCGAGGCCAAGGTGGCCAAGGAAGAAGAACCGCATTTCTTTGATAGAGGGAGGAAGGGGGCTATATGTTATAGGTGTGGGAAGGTTTAGGTTGGTCTAAATAATATTATATTTACTAGATTTAGTATGAAAATTCTAGTAATTGGTGCTGGATGGTATGGATCCCATTTAAGTATGAAATTCCTAGAAAAAGGCCATAATGTAGATATTGTAGACAAAGAAAATGATTTTTTTTGTGGGTCATCTTCCAAAAATCAAAACCGTTTACATATTGGATTTCATTACCCTCGGTCGGATAGCACTATAGATGAATGTATTGTTGGTTATTCTAAGTTTAAAAAAGAATATGGTAACTTTTTATCGTCTATAGATAAAAATATATATTTCATTTCAAAAGATAATTCATATGTAGATATGAAAGAATATAAAAACATATATGATGAAAAAAATATTAAATATAAAATACTAAATCGCGATGAAATACCAATTCCAATTAAGAATGTAGATGAGGAGTATGTACAAGTAAATGAGAAACATATTAATTTCAAAAAAGCAAAAGAGTATTTTAAGTCAAAATTAGATAATAATTTAATTAAGATTCCTAAGAAAGACGTTTTTCTTTCAATTGAAAACATAGTTAAATATTTAGATAAAACATACGATTTTATTATTAATTGTACATACAATCATCTATCGCCGATAGACTATGAAAAATATGAAGTTTATCTTACACTCTTATATAAAATAGAAGGGTTTGAATCTTTTGCGTATACAATTATGGACGGGCCATTTTTCTCATTATATCCATATGACATATCAAATAATATATACACGCTTACATCGGTAAAAGAAGGGATTTTATATGAAGGACGAACTACCAACGAATTAATAAACGATGAGTCTATTATAAAACAAAAAAAAGAAGTAATTGAAAATGAATTCAAAAAATATATTCCAAACTGGGCTGAAATTTCAACATATGTAGGTTATTATGAGTCATGGAAAACAAAACCGAAAACGCTAACGGATGACCGTTCTTTGCGATTTGAAAAGGAGGGAAATACGATACATTTTTATGGTGGAAAAATAACAGGAATATTTCACGCAGAAGAAATTTTACAAAATCTAAAGATATTATGATTCCATTAAGTATGGATGCTTTAATTGGTTGGACGGGTTTAATTGGGCAAGAACTTCTTTTTCAATTAAATGATACTGTAGACATATATAATTCATCAACGATAGAGGAAATTAAGAATAAAACATATAATAAAATCTATTTTTGCGGACTACCTGCTGAAAAATGGTTAATTAATAAAAACCCAGAAGAGGATTTGAAAAACATGGAAAAAATTCAAAATATATTACAGACTGTATCTTGTAAAAAATTTATTCTAATATCAACGATTGATGTACTTGACTGTACAGTTTCACAAAATGAGAACGGCACTCATTATTCAACGCATCCTTATGGTGTACATCGTAGAATGATGGAAGAATGGGTTCAAAATGTATATATGAAAGAGAATTATAATGGGGTACATATAATCCGACTTCCTGGTCTTTTTGGGAAAGGCCTGAAAAAAAATATAATTTATGATTTGATTTTCCAGAAGCAAATTGAAAATATATGTCTTGATTCTGAATTCCAATGGTATAATATATGTAATATCCTAAAAGATATAAACTATGTAATAGAAAATGACATACATCTAATTCATTTGTTTTCTGAACCGGTAAGTGTTAAACAGATTGTTGAATCATATTTTTCAGAAGCATCTACGAAATGTTTGGGTAAAAACATAATTAAATATGATTTACAAACAAAATACGGAAAAAATAACTATTGGAACACAAGAGAAGAAATTATAAATGATATTGGATCATATATAAATTATGAAAATAAATTAAAACAAACCAATTCCTATAGTGCAGTTTCAAATATAGGATGGAATATAAACGTTCATAAGGATATATCAAAAATATTAAGCCGTTATCGTATTAAAAATTTAGAAGTTGCTCTTACAAAGTATGGACTATGGGAAGAACTAAAAACAAGCACTATAGGGAATTTGGTTGATGGTCGGTTTAATTATGTGTCATGTCAAAGCATATTATTTCAAACACCGATTAAGATTTTTGAAAATCCGGATGAGTTTGTGAAGCATTATGAAATAGTCGCCGAGTTGTGTAAGTGTTTAGGGATAGAGCGTGTTGTATTCGGTTCACCGAATCAAAGACATCCTGGGGCGGCGGATCCAGATATATTAATTCCATACTTTTATAAGATTGGTGAAATTTCTTCAGCACATAGAATTGTCTTTTGTATTGAGCCGAATTCAAAGAAATATGGATGTACATGGTTAACAAATGTGAATGATACGATTACCTATATTCAAAAGATAAACCATCCTTCTATAAAATTAAATTTTGATTTAGGAAATTATATTATGGAAAATGATTTTATTTCTATTGATCGCGATTTTATTGATATTATAGGACATATACAAATATCCAATGAATATTTGGAACCATTATGTTTATTAAAAGACGAGTATTATAAGATTTATAATGAAATATTACAAAAAATTATTGGTAGCAAGCACTATAGGGGTTTTATTTCTTTAGAAATGAAAGAGGGGGGGATTCAAAAATTATTAAAATCAATTGATATATTTATGGAAATGATTAGAGGGACTGGTGGAAGGGGGGAGCGAATATAATTTAGTTCTATATACATGAATAAATCTGGGTCTAAAACTATATATTTTATATAGATATATGAAAACTATTGCTCTTGTAAATACACTTGAAAGTCCATGTCCTGGTACGCATAATGCCGCTTGTATGGAATTTATCCAAGGATTTCGTGATTTTGGGTATACGCCATCTGAAGCATTGTCGTTAGAAGATTGTAAAGGGAAAGATATATTAGTTTTATCAAATCATGGTGTTAATTGGGATTATTTACGCAAAATGAATGAAATTGCGCCAGATGCTGTATATTTATTATGGTTCTATTTTGATTATCTTTATAAAATACCTTTTAAAAAATATTTTATTACAGGCGAACAATATTATTATCCTCCAAAAATGGATGGACATTTAAAACTTTATAATATTGGAATGAGTATAAAAAATTATCAACCTCTTTTACTACGTGCGAATGAATCACCTGAGAAAATTGGAACATATGAAAAAAAAATAGTTCGTGATGGATGTTTTATAGGTAGTCCTTATAGATGGGATTGGGGTCATAAAATGCCAAATAGTTTATATCATCCTATTGGAAATGGAATGTTAAACTCAGACCAACGACGTGAATTATATTTATCAAGTAAAATTTGTTTTGGATTTCATCATCAAGATAATGTAACAAATTCTCATGTAACACAACGTGTATTTGAAGGTATGGCATATGGATGTGTAGTAATTAGCGATAATCCAGCGGCACGTGACATGACTGAAGGTATTGTAGAATATGCGGATAGTTTTGAAAAATTTTCAGAACTATTTGAATACTATAGAACACATGAGAAAGAACGAGAAGAAAAAATAAACGCTGGTTATGAATGGGCTAAAAAATATGGGACAAATCGGTATGCTGCCCAGGTATTTTTAGACAAAATAAATGAATTATGGGCCTAAATATACATTAATAATAACATTATAAAAATGTTTCAATTATTAATTAATCTATTGTTTATTATTAATCTATACAGATGGAATAATATGCCATATAGTAAATATGTAATAACAGATGAAAGTTTTTTAGAATTAATACATAATATTGATATTATTATGAGTTCATATAATAAAATTCAAAATGAAGGGATTAAGATAGAAAGGAATACAAATATTTTAACTGAAAAAGAATTTGTTGATGAATTAATATTTATTATTACTAATCTGGAAAAAAATAAAGTTGAGCAAAAACCATTTTATAATGAAATAGTAAACATTACAAAAATTCTTGATAATTGGATAAATATATTCTATGCGCATTAAACCAATGTTCATTAAAAATAGGTCTAGTGCGTGACTCTTGAATATGTTTATCCTGGTAAATCGGTCTAATAGGCTGGTAATATATACCTATATTAAAGATTTAATTATAAAACAAAATTAATAGAAATATTAGACAGAAAAACAATGTTTCAAATATTTAGAATGAACATGGAGATTATTAATACGTAACCATTTTTCTCCATTCCATATATATGGGATTTTACGATTTTTTTCATCCAATTTCCATTCATATTTATAAGTAGTATAGTCAATCAGCGTACCGCCCCAATGTAATCCATATTTAATTACTCCATTTGTATGGTGCGGGTCCATACCACCAAGATAGATTCCTATTGCAGCTGAATCAAAAATTGTATTATTATATTTATCATAATTATGATATGTATCTTTTGGATTATTTTCTAATGGCCAATGTGTCGGCAAAATTTGTACATAGTCTGTATATTCATTGCGGAAAATCGCTAATGCAGACATTTCATTTAAGAAATCACTGGAGTTAAGTATATAGTTTTCACAAACTTTGTAGAATAGATTTAGAACCTCGTATGTTTTAATAAATGAAATCCCTGATGAATAACGATTAATATTATCAAACATAAATGCCATATCTTTTTCTGAAAAAGATGAAAACCATTTTTCTGGATTATCGTATATTAGATTATCAAGTTCAAGAAATAATACATTTTGAATATTCCGTTGTCGCATTAAATTTTTCAAAATAAAGAAACGTTCAAAGGAATAAATAAAGAGTTTCTCGCGCCCTTTAAGTGTATCAACAATACAGAAACGATACCTACGTAAAATAGTCAATGATATAAAATCATTATCTTTTACACTTTCATATGGAACAATTTCTACATTGTATTGTTCTCGTAGGGTTGAACAATAAGGACTCTCTAAATCACTCACTATAAAGTATACTGGTCCATCGTAAAAAAGACGAAGCTGATAGACTGTATCTATTGCATAGTTTGGCAAAGGACCAATAAACGCATATACAACATTCATTATAAGTCTGAATTATAAGAAATCTTTAAGTATTTATAATCATAATTTACAAAATATATATTTTATAGGTCTAAAGTATAAAAATAGTCTATATTATAGAATGGTTATTAACAATAAAAAAATTCTTCTTTTTGGAGGTTCTGGTTCGCTTGGGAATAAGTTTATTGAAACTTATATAAATAATAATACAATTGTAAATTATTCACGAGATGAATGTAAGCATTGGAAGATGAGTCTTAAATATAAGACGAATAATCTTTCATTCATTATAGGAGATATTCGTGATTATGCTCGTGTGGAAACTGCAATCCTTCGTGAACAACCAGATATTATTATCATCATGGCAGCTCTAAAACACATTGACAGATGTGAATATGCAGTAGAAGAATGTTTTAAAACAAATTATCAAGGGCCACAAAATATATTAAATGCAGTGGATGCAAATACGGATCGTTTAAAAAATCTGGAATCAATTGTATTTGTAAGTACGGATAAAGCATGTGAACCAACAAATGCGTATGGAATGGCAAAAGCATTGGCCGAAACGGCAGTTATTGAAAAATCACTTTATAATAAGAATTTTAAATTTGTAAATATTCGGTATGGCAATGTGTTAAATTCGCGAGGAAGTATTATTCCAATTCTTCATGAAAAGGGGAAGGATAATGATGTGAAGGAATTTACATTGACACATCCAGATATGACTCGTTTTGTAATGACGCTTGAACAAAGTGTCGCACTTATAGAACACGCAATTATTCATGGTGAAAGTGGTGATATTGTAATTCCAGAACTTATTTCTATGCGTCTGATTGATTTGATGGAAATATTTTCAGAAAAATACGGCAAACCGGTTCGTATAACTGGCCTCCGTCCTGGAGAAAAAATGCTTGAATCACTGATTAGTGAAACACAGTCAATGCGTTTATTAAATGGTATGAATGGTTACATGCATATTAAAGCTCCATATAAAAATATTCTTATTACAGAAAATGTGCGGAATTATAATAGTAAATTGAATCCACTTACGAAAGAGAAACTCCTCACATATCTTATCCAACAAAAACTCCTATAGTGCAACACTGTAGGAGTTATTTATCACTCTTATCTAACATTTATAAAGTGTTTGATATGAAGATACAAGACCTTCAACGCCCACCGACGATAGAATTGTATATGACTCCAAAAAATGCGGTAAGAGCCTCTCAAAATGCGGTAGCGTCTCGCGCCGTATATTTTTCTTTCCTTCATAGGCCTTATAGACTTCAATCATGTTTTCAAGTGCCTCAATTAATGATGCCCTGTCACTACTCGGAATCGCATACAGCACCGTACTCACGATTGGTGGGTCGGCCGATTTTCCCTTACAAAACGCGATTTGTTTCGGCCGTAAAAGCCTTTCCAAGGAAAAATCGTCGTTTAAATAGTAACGACCCGAAATCTTCAACACATAACTACACTCATTCCCTATAATGTAGTTCATCATGTAATGCGTCTGAGTTGCCTCGCCGTATCCTTTTAATACACTCTGCACGGAATTTTCAATGTATTCTAACTCGGACAAATTTACATATCTGTCTACATTGGATTCAAGCATTTCTTCCATGTTTTTATCAAGGCGCGAACCTTCTACAAGATAAATATACGCATCAGGTACATAATTCCTTATAGTGTAAATTGTTTGGAGAGTTTGTTTGTAACGACTATAGGGTGTATAATACGACCGAGGCCCATAGACAAGCGGCGTAGAAAGTGTTTGTATAACACTTGTTATTAGAAAACATATATTCATATTATAATATACTTAAAGCATATATATTAGAACTATATATGAATCTTAGATACTTATCTTTAAATTATAATAATAATAATTATAATATTATTATTGATAATGATGATGCATCTGGCGAAGGATGTATACGTGAAATAATTAATAATAATGAATATGAATTGGAAAAATTTGTTAATATGAAAACAAATATTATAGATATTGGTGCAAACTGTGGTATCGCAACAATTATTTTAGGAAAACAAAATCCTGAATCAACAATTTACTCATATGAGCCTGATAAAGATGTATTTGAAATTTTAAAAAAAAATATTGAAGTTAACAATTTAAAAAATATTAAAATTTTTAATATGGCTGTTTCAAATAATAATAAAGAAAAAATAACATTATGTAAACATCCTCATTATTCTGGAGGAAATACAACATATTCTGATAATAATACATTTTCAAATCATTTTAATTGTAACGTTATTAGTTATGATATAATATGTACATCGTTAGATAAAATTATAAATGAATATAATTTAAATGAAATTGGGCTACTAAAAATTGATTGTGAAGGTGGTGAATATGATATATTATATGATTTTTCCCTATTAAAAACAAAAATTATTAAAAATATTGTTGGTGAATTTCATAATTTACCTTATAATAAAGTATCTGATACATACGATAATTTAATACAATATTGTAAACCATATATTAATGGTGTATTTAAATTAACATTATTAGACCTAACAAAATAATATATTAATTTATTATTATATCCTTTATAATAATAAATTTAGTAATTTATTTTATATTTCAAAATATTTCCTTAAGTGTTGAATAATTTTAGTACTGGTAGTACCATCCCCCAACCAACTTGCATCAATTATACGTGATCCATTTTCAATAGATTCCAGCCAGTCATAAACTTCCTCCGAATTATCAATTTCTGCTTTATAGCATATACTACAATTATGAGTATAACTCTGAGGACGTTCCGTAAAATCACGAGGAACAATAACAGGTGTATTCAATAAAGCAGGTTCTTCCTGACCAGTTCCACTATCACTAATAATAAATCGTGAATGATATACTGTGTCAAGATATTCTTTATAGGGCAAAAGTGGAATCATTTCAATACGGCCCAAATCAATATTCCAACGATCCAATGAATCTTTTAGACGTTTAAAATACAACATTTTAACTGGCAATCCATATTTTTCAATACATTTATTTGCAAATTGAATAATAGACCGTAGGCGATTTTCATAGTTAAAATTTTCTGGTCGGTGTATATCGAGTAGTACAATATCTTTTCGTTTTGGAACATTCATAATTTGATCACGAAACATCATAAATGGCTCCACTATAGTGTTTCCTACTACAAATACATTTTGTCTAATATTTTCAAGTGCAACTTGAGCCTTATAATCATCATGATATACAAAAAGAATATCACTACAATGGTCACATACAGTACGATTTATTTCTTCTAACATACGTTTGTCGTAAGAACGCATACCAGCTTCAATATGTGCAATTTTATAACCTTCTTTCTTTAATGGGAATGCAACACCTGCAGAATTGGAATCCCCAAGAAACATGATTAAATCTGGTTTTATATTTTTTTCAGCAAATAACCGTGGAATTTCACTATAGAGATAACTTAGTTGTTCAAAATGATTCTTTGTGGTCTTTCCAGTATTCAATATATAATCTGGCTGCCGTATTTGTAATTGTTCAAAAAAAACATCTGATAATTGTGTATCATAATGTTGACCAGTGTGAATTAAAATATGATTGAAATTTTCATCTAGTTTTTTGAAGACATTACACATACGTATAAAGTCAGGACGAATGCCTGTAATCGTGACAATTGTTTTCATTGTATATATAAAGTTATTATAATAATATCTTTATATTCAAAAATGGTTTAATGAATTATATAATTGTCTAACTTCGTCAATATTTTTTCCATTGGAAATTTCAATATATCCTGTTATAAAAGCAGCTCTATTTTTTTTTACAAATATTTGTTCATTCACTTCTGTTTGAATAAAAGCAGAATTAGTTGTTCCATGATATAAATGAATACCTCCACAATTTGTATTTTCATTCGTAATATTAACTATATTTAAATTATTCAACTTTATTTTTAACAAAAAATCATCATCATCATATGCGATTCCCATAAAGTAATCGTAACTAAATCCATTAATTTTATCAAACGTTTTTTTTGTTAAAGCTGTTAAAAAATGAAAATATCTATTAGAATATACTTGATGTTGATACCAATCTCCTTTAACTATAGAAAATATATTATTATTATAACTATAATTGTTGTATATAATTTCATTATTTTCATAACTATTACTTGATTTTACATTAAAAACAAAATAATCATTATCTTTTATATTATTATTAATATATAATAATACATCGCCAACATGACATACTTCTGAATTTTGTAGAACAACTTTTGAACCTTTAATATAATTAAAAGCGATATTATAATTAATACATGGATTGACCCATATTTTATTTTCTCTTTTAATTTCAAGAAAATCAAAATAAAAAGGATATTTTTCTAATTTATCAATACATACTTTATCATATGATGAATCATCAACTAAAATAATTTGAATATCTTTAAAATCGCTTTTAGATAAAGTATTTAATGTAAAATATACTTGTTTTGATCTATTACATGATGTCATTACAACTGTAATTGTGTTATTTGTAATATTATTATTTTTAATTACATGATGATCATAATATTCTTTATCATCATTATTAATAATCTTTTTTTTAAGAAGTAAAAGATTCTCTAAATTATTATACAAAGAATTCATATAATATAGAGATTATTAATCTTTAAGTTTTATATTTTTAGCAATGTTATACACCTCCTTATATTTTTCAGGGTCAGAACGAAGCAGACGAAGTTTGTCCTTCTCCTCATTGACAGGATCCCCAGGGCGTTCAACAAAAAAGGCCTTCATTCGTTTATTTTGGTCTTCCATATTTTCGCTCATGTATGAAAGTGTAATAAAAATACGCCATGAACCCTCTGGACCAGATGAAGGTTCTGGATTTCCATGCCATGCATAATCATTACATGTAAATAGCACTAAACGGTTATATAATGGCGCAATCTCTGTCACTTTCCCATAAATTTTTGCATCATTTGACACGGCATTATCTCCCTTCCAGAGCTCCAACTTACACCCATACTCCTCTTTCCAGTGTGCGCTCAAATAAAGACCGAGTGTGAGTTGTTTCTTCTTCTTCATTGTAGGGTGGATTCCTGCATCCACATGAATATCCAGATAATCGCCAGGTTTATACTTATGTACGCCCCAGAAATTTCGTGTCTCATCCAGCAAGAGCTTGTGTCCGCAAATTTCGGATAAACGGTCCATAAATTCACGACTCTCAAACTCGGCAAAAAGGCGGCGCAGTAATGGCGGAAAACTATACTTATCGCGCAAGGTATATTTCTGCTCAAATGGGTTATTATAACGGTCCCATGCCGAGTCTGGTAGACTCAGAATTTCATGCTGCAGAGCCCGTGCAAATCCATCCTCCAGGAAACCATCCAAAAATCCATGAGGATATGGTTCTTGTGCGCGGTACATGGAACCATCTAAGCCATCCAGCCGCTTCTCTATACATGAAAAAAACCCAAGCAACTCCGCAATCTGTTCCTCAAGAGGTGGAATCGCAAACATCCCATTGAGTGCACTATAGGTACTGCTTAATGTCTTGTCAACACGGGTCGGTGCGGACATCTTCTTCACATTCAGCCCCAGTTGAAACACGTTGTTGATGGTGCAAGCCAATTCATACTTAGACAGTGCCACTGGTGAATAGAGATGGCGCACACCGTTCCAAAAGTGTCCTTCTTCTATAATTTTCTCCACAATTTTACAATACTGAAGACATGTGACACCATTCCACATATGATTATCCCATCCGCCGATTTCACCCTTGCTATTCTTCACCCATTCAAGAAGCGATTTCTTATTATGCTGCTCCTCACCAATAATAGAACACCGTATAATCGTGCCGTAGCCACCGAGTTCACCAAGGGACTTACTTACTCCATAGTGATTTGTTTCATCGTGGATGTCTGTCTCAACATAGCTGCCCTTCGCACCAGAAAATACACAGTCCGTCGTGGGATAAATATATTTCGCCCCCCACTTTTTACAAATTTTCGCCAGCTTCTGTGCGAAAACAGTATTTATTATATAATAATCACGATAATCGGTAATGCCGCGTTGAGGAATCAGACCAATACAATTAATGATACAAGTATCAATACCTATAGTGTGCCCTTTTAAGAAATTCTCAAGATTTTCTAGTGACTTATCATTTATTTCAAATTCTGGGCGTTTCAATCCAACTACATTATAGGATTGTTTTCTTGTAAAATATGTATGTAAATAATTCCCCAGCATTCCATTGGAACCAAAAATTAAAATATCTTTCATTTCTATAAATAATGATTTTTATTCTGTTTAGGTATAAAATAATAGTCTATATACTGTTTATCCATATATGTTCACCCGTATTTTCTCTTTTGCTCTAGTGGATTAGTATCTAAAGCCTGATTACCCCCTTCATTCAAAAGTTTACCCAAAGCGATTTCAGAAAAAGAATTATTGTCTATCATACTATTGTGCTCTTTATTTTCACAATTCTTTATATGAATCTTGAACTCATGGAATATTTCTAATTACCGCATACCATTATAATATACCTAAAGCTGGGACCAATTCTTCTATGTAGACTATAAGAGTTGATTCGTAAAAAATGACTGTTGCCAACCAGACCGAAGAAGCTCAGGGGGTGCGTCTCCATGTGGACCGTGGGGTGTTGCGTGATATTATTGAGGCACGTATTGCCTCAGATAAGCGCCGTAGTTATTACACTATAGGGAGTGTGTTCTCGGCGATGGGATTCACGCTGGTTGCGCTCGGTTCAACGAATTACACGGCGTCTACGCTCTTCGTCTTGATTGGTATCTTCTACTATCTTTGTATTGTGGGGGTGAATGTGAATTATGTGGATGAAGAGGGGGCGGAGGAAGAAGTGGCTGGCGGTGAAAAAGGTGATGTATATGCTATGACACGCGAAGAGAAGCTGGAGCTGGTTCGCGCCTTTATTGAAGAACTGAGTGGGTTTGAAATGACCGAGGAGGACATCCAGCGTATTGTATGGCCGGCATGCGGCGATGAGGAGGATGAGGCTGATGAGGCGCAAGCTGACGACGTGGATGTACAAGTAGAGCGGGCAGAACTGGAAATCCAACCAGAACCTGTCGCAGAAAATGAAATTGTTGTAGAAGAGGGAGACCAGGCAGATGGTCCACGCCTTGCGCGAGCAGAAACTTCCTATAGTGAAGGTGTTGTGACTGAAACGCAGACTCATGTGGAATCAGCTCCACCAGTTCTAGCAGAAGCGGCAGCAGAAGCACAAGAGGCAGCACTCGCTTCTGTAGAAGCGGAAGTACAAGAGGAGTCTGAAACAAAAAACAATGTAGAAGAGGAATCTGGTTCTGCAACTCCTGAAGCATCTGGGGCCTCAGAGTAAAAAGTTCTAATTTGAATAACACTATAGGATATGGGTTATTCAAACTTTATTTAGACATCAAAAAACTACTTCCAATCCACGGTCTTTGTGATATGACATGACCGCATGTTTACATAATTCGCGCTCGCCGTGTTCCTTAAACACTGCCTCTGCGAGCCACAACGGCTTGTATCCAACCACCGCCGACACTTTTTCCGCAAAGTCATATGGCATGGACTCCAAACTAAAATTACGAACCAGTCCGTGGTCGCGAATGTTCACCAATTTATAACCCTTATAGAGCATCACATAATAGGCATAAACTACATATTCAAAAATGAGCCATTCATTTTTTGGAAGGAATGATGCTAAATCATAGAAACCGATGTAGGAAAGGAAGTCATTTAAATGCCGGCGCTCGTAGATTGGAATGTCTGAAAACCAAAAATAGACGGTGTAGTTCTTTGTGAGTTCTCGTACTTTAAGTATATCCTCGGCTTTCGGCAAGAGAAGTGACGATTTATAATTAATTAGAAAGGACGTATTAAAATGTTTTGAGTTCTGGTCAATCTCACTCCCCACGAATGTCTTCTTCGCGCAAAAATCCGCGATTTTCTCGTACATAGAATCCAGATTATAAAACTCTATTTCACAATCGGTCGTTGCAATATAGTCGTATTGTGAGTCCTTGAGTATTGTCAGACCAATGTACTTCTTGAATGTAACGATCCCTCGTTGTTGTATAACGGCATCTATGAGTTCACGCGGGAAGTAATTCTCCAATACACATACCCTATAGATTTTATTATAGGGAGTCGCCATTAATTCATCATAGTCAGATTTATAGGAAAGCATCAAATAAATATCAAATGGACATGGATTCGGTAAACGGTCAATGAAATCCAAATAATGGTAATCGCGCGGGAATATAGGAATTATAAATGCGACTTTATTCATTCTAGAAAGTTTGATAATATGGTATTTAGGTTCAAAAAATGTGACTTATTTTGAATAACACTATAGGATATGGGTTATTCAAACACTATTTGAATGGACGTGGGAGAGGCGCCAGTTTTTGGTTTGGCGAGAGACTATGTTGGTTTCTGTAGCGCGTTGTTTGATTAGATTGTGTATGTGAAGTACCAGTTGCTGTGCTAGGCGCTGCGTTAGCCGTAGTTCCTTGAAACAGAAGAATCGGTGCTTCTGTTGGTGAAACAGGCGGTGTTTCCTTTGCCTTTTTCTTCTGGACCTGTTCCTGAATCTTTTCGTATTTGCGGTAGTCATTCGGATTCACAGCCATGCGACGTGGGTCATTGTAAGCAGGATGCACAGGCGCCGTGCCCGTAGAAAGGAAGAGGTAGCTGGGAATGCGTTCGTGGGAGCGGTTGTAGAGATTGTGGTTCATCCTGGGTTTTCACTATAGGGATTGGATTGATTGAGGGACATGGGTTGTGCGATCGTCAATTTTTTGGTAACAGCATCAAAATCTATGCCGCAGTTCATTCCTAGTTTTAATTGCCACCACGCAAACGGAGAACAAGGTGCAAGGTGGATTCCTTCTGAATATTGTAATCAGCAATTGTACGTTCATCCTCTAGCTGCTTGCCGGCGAAAATGAGTCGCTGTTGTTCAGGAGGAATTCCTTCCTTATCCTGTATCTTCTGCTTCACACTTTCAATAGAATCGGAAGGTTCAACATCAACTGTAATAGTTTTACCAGTGAGGGTCTTAACAAAAATCTGCATCTTACTAAAGTAAGAATAAAAATAATTCCTGCTGGTCTTTTATGGCCATCCTTCCGCTGGAAGGTAGTGTAAACTCGGAGACTACACTATAGGGATTGGTTTAATTGGGGGATTAAGGGAATCGCGGCATAGCAAACATGGGCTACATAAATGTCACAGACAGCTTCGGCACACGCCGACGGGCATTGGCGACCATGAGCCGACCGAAGCAGCTGCAATCCTCTAGGACGTAGGGCGAAAGGAAGAGGGCCGATGCCTGGGAACCAAGCCAGAGGTCGGCGCCATCCCAGGCCCACCGCTTTTCTGGTTCCACGGCCGAGAGGTCCGGTGTCATAAAGATGGTGATTCCCTTGTTCTCCTTGCGAATAATCTGGATAACGCGGTCACGGTCCTTCTTCACCGTCGTATCCGTGGCAATGAAGATGCCGGTGCAAAGGGGGACCGTGGGGTCCTGTTCATGTGCCTTGCGATTGACGGACAAGAGGTAGTTAATACTGTCGCCGACGCGGTCAGGATCAGTACGGACGGAATGATCATCTGCGGTGGCCCCATGTTCCGCCGCCAGATTATCGCCGCGCTTCCAGTGGACAGCAAGAAAGTTCTTGGACTGGCTGTAGAACTTCATGTATTCCTCAGAGGGGAGGTAGTTGGGAACTTCCATTTTGAAACGGTACTTTACAGTTGCATTGAAAATTGGGCCAATCTTCTTCCCATAATCCCACCGTTCGGTCATCGGCTTCACAGCAAACTTAGAGGACTTATCTATAGTGAATGTTATGGTCTGTTCTGTGGCGGCATCCTGGAAGACGCGGTGGACTGGGTTGAAGAAGACCTGGGCACCATCGTCAAAGAATGCAGAATTGACTCGGCCCTTGGACTCGGCCAGATACTCATCAAAATCGCAGACAAACGCCGCGCTCAGGTCAAGAAAAATGCGGCAGTCTACCATATAGCGGGCCTGAATATGTGCGGCGACGGACTGCGTGGGATCCGTCTCCAGGACACGATTATTGCGTGGGGCAAAGGGGAGCACAGGGGCGACGACACGAGAACCGGCGACCTCGGCGTCATGAAAGGCGCCGACGATCTTGTAGTAGTAGGAGGCGAACTGCTCTCCTGAGCCGACACAGTCTTCTTGTGTATAAAGAATAATTGGAGAATCCATCTTCCTTTTTCTATAGTGAAGAGCGGATGTTTAGGCCTAGGAGATAGACGCGGGGCTGGTGCATAGAAAAATAGTTTGGGATTACACTATAGGAAAATTATTACTTGGTTGGGGAAGGAGATTTAGTATGTGTAGAGGAAGATTTCACCGTCTTTAGTGAGGAAGTAGCCAGTACATACGTTGGATTCACCGGTGGTCGTATTACCAATGACAATCTGTTCAGCCTTGATGAGGGGGTCAAGGGTTTCTGTGAGGGTCTTATAGACTCCTGCGGCGGATTCTTCGGAAAGGAAAGGGAACTTCTTTTTAATGGAAGCGTAAATCTCTTCAGGAGTCTTGTCAATTGTTTCTTTGGACTTGGGGGTTTCATGAGAATCACCAGAATCATCTGAATCCGAGCTGCTATAGGAAGTATCATGCTCAGATTCTTCCTCCTCCTCTTCATCAGTATCTTCGTCGTCTTCCTCTTCCTCTTCCTCTTCCTCTTCAGAGCTAGTTGATTCATCGTCCTCAGAGTCCGTATCGGTGAGAATATCCGAGTCCACTGTATCCGCAGTACTCTTGGTGTCATCGTACTCGTAATCCTCCAGGGGAACACCGTTCAGATACACATTCTTGAGGAGGAAAGTCTCGCCAAACTCCTCGTTCACCTTCTCCGCCTTCAACTCACAGTTCAAATCAAACTCGTACGTATTCCAGCCATCCTCGCCGATGTCGGTCAGGCGCATGCTGTGGATGTCCTTCTTGCTGATGCCCAGGCACGACGCCAAGTCGCGGAGCGAGAGGACGTCTTCGCTGACGGCAAAGCGGAAGTAGGTGTGAGTAGAGGCCATTTTTCTTCTAAAAGGGCGGGACAAAGGGAATGCACTATAGGGGTTGGTCTTGTATCAATTCCTATTATGTAGGTGCGGCTGCGGGGTGGTGATGGGTGGCGAACGCGTCAATTTTTTTGACCAGTATATGTTTTGCTTACATCCGTTCAAACACATCGCCAATGCCAAAATGTTCAATCCACCGTTCAACACGTTTAGGATGCCATGCCGCGGCCATGAGGTCTTCAACATAGGTATGTAGTTGTGATTTGATAACTGCGGTCTGGGTCTGATGCCATGTCTTGTAAGCGGGGAGGATGGAAAGGGTGAGAATCTCTTCTTTCCAGCTGATTTCCTCAGGCGTATAATATGTTCCAGCACGGTCATATTCAATGATTTCCTCTAGTGTTTCAAAAATGGTTGTCCAATAGGATGATCTATAGAGAATGGGGAGTAGGGGATGTTCAAAGATTTTCTCAAGAATGATTTCTAGTCGTGATTGAATGTCCTGGTCATGATGTACAATGTATTCCACGTAGAGTTCCATCATCATTTCAAAGACGATGCCGAGGGCGGTAAAGAGAGTGTCTGGTCTTGTAGCAATGAGGCCGAGTGTTTCTTTGAACTTCTTCTCATGGGTTGGAAACCGGATCCAGTCCAGGAAATCAAAGCGAATCGTTGTGCGAAACAGATGTGGGTTCCAAAGAGGGTCAATGGCAGGACAATATGTGCACAATAGGAGATAATAGTCAATGTGGTAATCCGTATCTCCAAGGGAGTTGAGTTCTTTGGCCGTGATTTGGATACGACCGGTCTCCAGCTGGGCCTTGTAGGACTGATAGAGGCGATTATTTTTTAGGCGCATGAAGCCACGATAGGGGGGCCGATTCTTAAACCAATCCCTATAGTAGTTTTGATGGGTTTTACATACATTCGCATCAGCGCCAGCGCCTAGAGCCGCTTCTTTACAACATCGCCTGTGGTCCTGGCGGTAAGCTTGGCACAAGCGACCCTTGGGGTAAGCTTGACACAGGCGACCTTTCGGCAGTATGTCCTGAGACATCGTATGGGAGGCAACACTATAGGAATCGTCCATGGTGGCGGGTACCTATTATGAATTAATCTTGAATCCTTTTAGTAGTTTCAGTTGGGGGAGGCATGTCTGGTGTCAGTCGTCATACCCATCGTCATATTCAGGTGCGACCATCAGCGCAAGCGCAAGCGCAGGCACAAGTGCAAACGCTTGAAAATGTCAATGTCTATGTGGATGTCAGTTCCGAACCCTATGTACCCTATAATGAAAAAGCCAAGACCGACGAAAAAGTCATACAACTGATTCGTAATCTCCAGGGACTGACACCCGTTCAGCGTGACACCCTTATAGTGCGATATAAGACGGCGGAGCGTGTCCTTACTGACCGAGCGCGGTTTTATAGTCGTTCCTTTCACTGGACGCGAGGGACGGTCACTACAGGTTCTCTCTTTGTACCGGCACTCTTGAGTATTCAGTATAATACAATTGTAAACTCAGATGCAATTTACTGGATTACGTGGTTTGTGAGTCTTCTTGTGGGTGTATGTAATGCGGTCATTAGTCAATATAAGCTGGACAAGAAGTATTATTTCCTTCACAGCATCCTGGAAATCCTTCATAGTGAGGCGTGGCAGTACTTGGCCTTGAGTGGTCGGTATAGTAATGGAATGCATGGGTATGCTGAGGCGACCCATCAGAATCAGTACATCTATTTTTTCCATTCGCTGGAGCGGATTATGATGAAGCAAGTGGAAGAGGAATATTATAAATTATCGGACCTACATCAACAACATGGTACCCGAAAACGGACCGAGGGGACTAGCACTATAGGAGATGACTCTGGATCGGTTGTTATTGCGGGGGAACGCGAGGGGGAGAAGTTGGACATCACAGGTATGTACATCCCCACGCCGGCAAATGCTTTAAGCACCGTCCTGGAGAAAAAAGAGGGGGCTCATGTAGATGGCTCAGACTCGCCGAAGAATAGCGCGGCGTCAGGCACCGGTGCCGGCACAGCCTCTTAAAAAAGAGGCGCGTAAAGTACAACCGAAAAGAGAGAAACGCCGACCATGTCAATGTCCTGGATGTCCACGGGGGGCGGCGGCCGGTGCTCCGTTCTGCACCACGCATACACGAGATGGATGCCCTATAGTGTCGCCCCTGAGTGGCTACGAGCCGCCCTATGAACCGGAATTCTGGAATACAGACAAGGCGATTCAGTATTCGCACAATTGTTTTGCGTATGCAACGAACTACATAGATTGGAAGAAGGTGGAGGAATGTCGTTCAACATCAGGATGTAATGTCGGTTTCCATGTTCCAGGCAAGGAGAAGGGGCATCCTCGCTTCGGTGAAAAAGTCAAACGCCAATCCAACTACATGACATGTAGTGATGTCGTCGCACGTACTAAAGCTTCGTTAAGAGGAGTGGAAGTCGGCTTCGCCGACGCATGTCCACCGATGATGAGTAAGATTGCGATTGTAGTGGATGATAAGAATGACCTCCATTATTATCGCCAGGACTCCAATGGCTGGTGGTCGCATAAGCCAGGGGGTCGGCCGGTGACGAATCTGGATGCGGCTGGTGTACGGATTTACAATCCAGAGCGTTGCAGCCGTTATTATCCAAAGGAGGACCCCTCAGACACGGGCCTGGATTATCGCCACTTTTGTTGCTTCCTCGCGATTCCACGCGGGGCAGCAGCACATTTTATACAGTTAGCAGGAAAACGGCGTTAGAGAGGGTGTGCGTATGTTCCATAATCTTATAGTGTTTTCCAAGGGTTTACACTATAGGAGTGTGCTTTACTTGGTTTATTTTGCCCATCCTTTGAGCTGGCTGAGGACTGGGCTATCTGGGTTCCAGAGTTTGAGTGCCTGTGCTGCGGTAAGGCGTTTCTTCGGATTCGGTGTACAGAGTCCACGAATGACCTGGGAGTAAATACCATCCTTCTCCGTGGGTTTGTAGCCGCGAACACTAGTTATTATATGGTATGTGTCCAATAGTACACGCCCCACGGACCATGCGTCAAACTTCGGCCAATATGTTTGATAAAACTTCAACCAGTTGTGCGTTTTTATAGAAAGACTATTATACATAAAGTCCTTATATTCTGCCAATGATTGTTCAAACGGTACACCAAATATGAGTTCCAATCTTCGCGACACATTCTTTTTGTCCAAAATTTCATATAGGATATTATTATTGATTGGCATAGACATTTCAACGCGGCTTGGAATATGAAGTTCAGGAGCATATTGAGCATGTTCTGGTTCAAACATATATTGTGGCAAATCATCCACGATCTTCGGCAAGAATGAGTACTGCCATGTAAAACCGAAATCAATAATTTTTGGTTCATTTGGATTAAGAATTAAAATATTTGCCTTATGAAGGTCAAAATGAACGAGCCCGCGAAGTAGAAAGAGACTCACGCCTTCAAGAAGATGACTGCCGAATTTATAAAAATCAATAGCACCCGCGCGAATTTGCTTATTAAAAAAATGGAGTGCCTCACCACTATAAGGGGTAATAAGTTGTACAAACTTATTATATGGTTTTGTTAAGAGTATTTCACATTTACGGAAATCCTTTTCTTCTTGTTTAACTCGGGGCTTCAATTGACAGTCTGTTGTAAGAACAGCAACATATTTCTCTATATGCGGTATTGTTTTCAGAACATTGGAAATATAGAGCTCCTTTTCTGCCTCAGAACGGGTCGTCATTTTTCCAAGCTGATGTCCTTTGACTTTCTTTTCAATGCCTGAGACACATGCCAGCGGCGGATCAAATACACATCCATAGGAGCCTTCCGCTAGTAATTTTCCTCCACGTAGGGCGCTGCTCTCTGATGCCATAGCTCTACATGGAGGGGCGTAGAAAATGGGGGTGCTTACGCATTGCGCATTCCTGTTGCGCTCGGACCTTGTCCTCGCACAATTCCTATAGTGCGGTTCTATAGGGATTTATTCTGGGGGAGTCTAATAGGGTTGTGTAAATGGACACACGGGACTATCTCTATATAAGCACTATAGGGATACTTGTTATTGTGATTGTATATTTGATGTGGACCGATGTGCGTCGCTGGGTTCTCAGCTTTAGCGAAGGATTTGCTGGTGGCGCTGGTGGCGCTGGCGGCCTTATAAGCGTAGGGAAAAACAATTTCTTTGCGAAGTACTTCCCACGTCGTGGGGATGTTGGCCCGGAGCAGGAAGAGAATGGTTATGTGGCTGACCCGCGATACTATCAGGGGTATGTGGATGTGCAGGGGTTGGGAGCCGATGCCGATTTCTGTCGTATGGTCGCCCCTATTGCATCGCTAAGTGGAGGTAAATCGGATGACAAAGGGAAGTTCTTTGCATGTGCTTTGGCTGGAACGGAGGGGCTGAGTTCTGTGTCGTATCGCACGCCATCCGTGGCAGAGGGTTTCCAGCTCGGTCGTGATGACTATATGCGCGATATACAAGGAAAGGGTCTGTCATCCTATTGCCGAATCCTGAAAGAGGCGGATGGTTCCTTTAGGGCGCAATGTAATGTTGGGGAGGTGAAGGGATTCCGCGCGGGGCCGCTGGTACCAGACAATGAACCGCCGGCGGAAATTGAGCGGTTGCTAAAGATGTATTCAGGGTGTGTATCCTGGCTCCGTATGTTTGACGACCTGGTGGATTATGCTGGGAATCTGAGGGTTTCCAAGGGAGGCACTATAGATGTGGAGGAAGGTATTGATGTGGTGAAGGAGCCGGTGAAACAGGGTATGTATTTTAACGGTCATGGCTTCTTGCGAATTGGTGACAATGCGCAGTTGGAGTTTGGGAATGTGGTGTTGCCGCAGAACATCCGATGTACGATGGCCTGGGTGAAGTTTGAGGAGTTCACGAACAACGCCCATGTGTTTGACTTTGGAGATGGCGCGGGGATTAACAATGTATGGCTGGGGATACTGGGTCGCGGGGACATGAAAACGGAGATTAAGGCAAAGTACCAGGCATTGTGTGGGACGTCTATGACGGATGTCTTACCTGATCCTGGGGCTGGAACAGGCTCCGCCGCAGGTGAGTATGTAGAGGAAGTGACTCCACAGGTGCTGTTGGAAAAGGACTTGACGACTTGTACTGGGTTTACGGTGGACCCTGTGGAGCCGGATCCTGTACGAGTTATGAAGCTGAGCAAGAAAGAAGAGGAGGACGCGCAGTCGGCATCCCTTGTGTATGAGGTGTGGGAACGCGATGACCGAAAGCTGCGGGTGGTCATTCCTGGGTTCTTCCTGAAGGGTGTATGGACGCATGTTGCCGTGGCGGCCCTAGATGATGATCCCTATAGACCGGATCTGGCGTTTTACCGTAATGGGGTGTTATTGCATGTCCAACCGTCAGCGTGGCTCCCCCAGAAGAATGAGTTGACTCGGAACTACATTGGCCGGACCAATTGGTTGGACGCCACGAATCGGTATGCGAACAAGAGCGAACTCTTCAAGGGCTACATGGCCGATTTCCGTATGTACAATGCCGTTGTGGAGGAGGAGGTCATTCAGGATTCGTATAAGTGGGGGAGTGAGAAGTTGGGGTTGTAGGGTTTTCACTATAGTGTATGCTATGGGGGAGAACTATAGAGTTGGTTTCTTTTGTTTATGATATGTATAATTACTTTTTAATGAAAGTAATTATAATTATATTAATTATGTTGTTTATTATTGTGATAAGAGAGCATCAAGAGTGAGTATCATTAATTCATCAGGTGTTTGTGCTGTTTCAATGGCTGGGTGTGCGGGAATATCACGAAGTTTTTGTTTTTGCGCGGCTATTTCCTGGGCGGCGGTGGTGTCAGCACGTTCCAGGGCGCGCATGTAGGCGACATCAAGAGGGGCGAGGCGTTTGTTTCGTTCCTGGCGAAGAGCGTCACGATGTATGGTACGGGCTTTTGGCATATCCACAACAACTGCAGTTTTTGTGTTGTTAAAAGACCATGCTTCATAAAAATTATTATATTTATATGGAAGTAAATCTTTTTGTAAAACTAAATAAAATATATTTTTTGGTAAATATTTTTCAATGTAATCATTGAGTGAAACTTCACCTGATAAATAAATAGCGGATAAACATTTCTCATTTTCATATACAATGACCTCGTCGCACATTTCTAGTATATAAATATTTTTATTTTAAACAAGTGGTTATTTTTAATTATCATAAAAGCATATATTTATATACATTTTATGATTTATAATTCCTGTCTCTAACTCCTCAATTATATGTATGTAAAATTATATATTTATGATAACAATATATTTTAAAAAACAGCAACATTAAACCAAATATTATCGGTTGCAACTCCGCCAGATGTAAAGCATCTAATAGTAAAACCACTTGCAGTAATATTATCTACTGTAATAAAGTTTGTACTAGAACCTTCAGTACTTGCAATAATTGTATAATACTGATCTGGCATTGCGCTTGTAAATGTAATAGAATAAACTCCTGTACTAGATTTAGTATAACTACTAATATTTAAATATACATATATAACAAAAAAACCTGTAGTAGTTGTATCATATTTCCCGCGAAAAAGTGCTCTTGAAGTATATCTTTGATAAGAATTAATAACTATTCCATTATTATTCACTTCAAATCGCTGAGTTCCTGATGTTGTAAATCCAATACGATTTATACCTGAACGGTAAATACCAGTATCTGTATCTGATGTAAATGTAATAGATGGATTCAAACTTGTTCCATCACCAAATGTATAACTTGAGTTTATAGAACCATCTACCGTTAAATTACCAGATATATGTGTGTCACCAGACACATCTAATGCGGCAGTACCTGGTACTTTTCCAATCCCTACATTGCCTGTTATACGCGCAATCCCAGAAACGTCTAAATTATAGGAGGGAGTTACTCCATTTACACCAATTGCTCCATTTGAAGCATCAAATGCTCTTATAATCAATGCACCTGGAACTTGTGCTGTTGGTGGGTCTGCATTTTCATCCCATGTATAATAATTATTATAATTTACGTCAAATTGATGATAAGCGGCAAAATGACGAATTCGATCTTCTCCACCCGTTAAAGAACCGTCATTTCCTTTAAAAAGTAAAAGTTCGGATCTTTCTGAAGCTCCCCAAATTCTTTCACCAATAACAGTATGGTTATATAAATTTGTACCACCACCATCATCTTTTGTTCCACGGAAACGAATTGTATTTGTACTAAGATTATCATTCCCCACATAGACTGTACTTGTGTAGAATTTTGCATAGTTAATCGTGGAAGCATAGAAAGACCCACAAACGTCTAAACTATAGGAGGGTGTATCTGTTCCAACCCCAAATCGTCCTCTAATAAATCCATTCCCACTTTGGTCTACACGGAATATTTGGGTGCCTGATGACACCGCCGAAATATAATTCCAATTGGCCGCACTTCCTGATGTATCTAGTCGCAAAAGTGCATTATTTGCATATATTCCACTGTTATTCATAGAATCTATTTCATTTTTAATTTGAACCATTGAATTAAGTCCACCAATATGAGTACCTCCTTCCACATAAATAGCAGGAGCATTATTCTGTGCAAATGTTGATACATGAAGATATGCAATTGGTGTTGTTGTATTAATTCCTATATAACCATTGTTATTAATTGTAAGTGCACCACTAATTTTTGGAACTGGCGGGTCTTGATTTTCATTCCAAATACTATTATCTTCTATAATGTCAAACTGATGTTCCCCAGCCAAATGTCGTATACGGTCTGTACCATTTGTAAAACTTGCGTCATTCCCTTTAAACAATAAAAGTTCAGAATTTGCAAAGGCAGCTTCCTCATAAAATATTCTTTCGCCAAGGACTGTATGTGTATAAGAAGTAAAGCCTGGAGGACCATCGCGATTTACGCCATAGAAACGCAGTGTATTTGTTGAGGCACTATTTCCCAAGTATACAGTACTCGTAAACAGCTTTGCATAAGTAATTGTAGATGCTTGAAATGTACTAACTGTTAAATTAAGTAATAAAGATCCAACTGTAGATGTGAGTGATAATGTAGAAACATATCCAGAAGTACCTAGGCCTGTTATGGTAGATGTCAGAGATTGGACCAGACCGATTGTGGAAACATAGCCTGCTGTTCCTAGGCCGACCACTGTTGAAGTAAGAGAAGGACTAGAAATATAGGAAGCAGATCCTAGTCCAGCTACAGTTGACATAAAAGACTCCCCTAGACCCAATGTTGAAACATAACCTGCTGTTCCTAGCCCTTCCAGAGTTGAAACAAGAGAAGCACTAGATATATAGGAAGCAGATCCTAGTCCAACTACAGTGGATGTAAGCGATAGACTAGAAACATAGTTCATAGTCCCTAAGCCGGCAATTGTGGATGTAAGAGATGGACTGGAAACATAATTCATAGTTCCAAGCCCATCTATCGTGGAAATAAGAGACAAATTGGATATATATCCAGCAAGACCCAAACCAGCCACAGTACTAGTAAGTGATGGAATAGAAACATAGGTTTGCCCTAAGCCGGCGACAGTGGATTGAACTATAGGAATATTATTAATATTGATTAATCCGTTTTCCATTTTAATGAGGGATAGTCTATTTGTGTCGGCCAATTCCAGTGTACTTGCGCGCAAGGTACTGGCGCGAATGCCACCTTGTATATCTAATTGGAATGAGGGGTCGCCGTACATGATGCCAACACGGCCATCCTTTATAGTGAGTGTATTGTTGAGTACGAGTCGGTCTGAACCATTGAAAATCTGATTTGTTGAATCATAAAAATGGGGGACGTCTATTCCATAATAGCGGCCGTTATATGTTATAATATCATCAGTAGAATTTACACTATAGGAAATGGATGTTGGGTTTGAGATGGTGTATGTCTTTGCGGATTGAGTCCATGTGATTCCATCAGTGCTTTCATAAGTGTATGTATTGGCAGCTCCTTTGAAAACGCGGCCGTTCCAGAATATGGATGTTGAATTTTCAGAGGGGGCGGATGCAGAACGTGACCATGTGATTCCATTACGACTGTAATAAAATGCTGGCTCGCTAGTGGCGACGACGAAAAATGTGCCGTTCCAGGAAAGTGCGGTTGTATTAATTGGGGAACCTGTAAGCGAAACGGATGTCCATGTTTTGCCGCGATTTTCACTATAGAATATATTTTGGGATTGTGTTGCGTCATTAATTGCGACCATATTAAACCCGTTATAAATTAGACTTTTGATTTTAAGACCAGATGGGGAGGTACCTCCTGCAACAGTCCACGATGAACCGTCTAGACTATATTGAATTGGGCTTGCGCCTTGTCCCCCAATAACCCAATAAGTTCCATTATAGATAACTGTTAGTATGGATGTCATTGATGACGGACTTGATGCCGCCGACCAATTTATACCGTCGGTACTTGTCCAGACGGATGTACCTCCTACGACCATGTATGTTGAACCATTATAGGCAATGTCTGTTATTTCATTATTTTCAAATAATGTTCCTGTTGTATTCCAATTAACTCCGTTATCAAGACTATAGTATAAACCATTGAAATTTATATCTAGCCCAAATTGACCAAGAGCATAAGTAATTCCATTAAAATATTTTACATTATTAATTCTGCTTGAAAATAATTCCGCAGAGACATCCCATGACGCTCCGTCATTTGTGGAAGTCTCCACGCCATAATTGCCAGAAAGGAATTGACCGGTGACTGCCCATACACGGTCAAGCGAACCATTGCCGCGTGTATTTACAGTATGTGTATTTATAAGATTATTATAAATTGTTGGTACACCAAGTTCATTGCCAACAACGAGATTCTGATATACCGTCGCATTGGATACGTCCAAGGTATTAAGGGAGAGGTCGGTAATTGTGCCACCAAGTAGCGAGCCGCCAAAATAGAGGCCGCCGCCCTGATTATAGAGGAGTTTTGCCTGTGCAGGATCCGCAGTATCCACAAGGGCGAGGGTACTTAAAGATACGGAGCCCGTACTGAGCGCGCGTACATGGAGGATACCGTCAGCACCGGTACTGAGGTAGCCCGCAGTTCCGAGGCCGGCGACTGTACTGGCGAGCTGGGTACTGGATACGTAGCCGGTGGTACCAAGCCCCTTTATGGCCGCATCAAACTGTGCCTGGCTAACACCCGTAGTTGCCGCGAGACCAGCGACGGTACTTGTAAGTGAGGATGTAAGAATATCTTTATTCACAATATTCAAGGAGCTTACAAGTTCATAAGTCGTAGATCCGAACCCCGCATTAATAACCGCTACAGTGCTAACAAATTGACCCTCTAATGTGGATGGATTTGGTATACCAATCGTTGAAAACCATTCGCCAGGGCTATAGCCGGCCAGGGTACCAGACGAGTCCACTGCGAAAATCGTTGTGGATGGATATGGATTGGCATAGTCATCCAATGGGAGGAGTTTTTTAACAGCAAGGTAATTTACATATGAACTACCGGGCTGTAGACTCATTCTAATAATGGCGTGGATACTATATAAGGTAATGAAAAGTGCGCAGGAAATCTGTGCTTAGGAAATCCGACGATGTAGAACATCGTAGTCTATAGAGATTTTGCTATGCAAAACCGAAATCGGTGCGTAGGAAATCGCCGTAAATTTGTTGAGGGAAAGAAGAGAACACCATGACACAGAATGGTGGTTTGCTGCAGCTTGTGGCGACTGGAAAACAAGATATATATTTAACGGGCAATCCCCAGGTGTCCTGGTTCAAACAGGTCTACCGCCGCTACACCAACTTTGCCGTGGAAAGTAAGCGTATGTATTTTGACGGCTCACCCGATTTTGGCCAACGTATATCCTGCCTTGTACCCCGTGCCGGCGACTTGCTCGGTCCCATCTTCTTGGAGGTGAATCTGCCGGCGCTCACATTTACCAACGGCACCGCCGCACAATATTGTAATAGTGTCGGCCATGCACTCATTAAAGAAATCAGTATCCAAATTGGTGAACAAGAAATTGATAAACAAAACGGGGAATTTATGCAAATCAACTATAAACTCACAACACAGGACACCAAATACGAGGCCTATAACTACATGATAGGGGAACTCGGTGATTATCCTGCGGAGGGGTTGGCTGGTCCATTGCGACTCCAGATTCCTCTTCAGTTTTGGTTCAATAAGAGTCCCGGGTCTTATTTACCTCTCTTGGCGCTTCAGTATCATCCTGTACGTATCAACATTCAGCTACGGCCACTGAAGGAGTTGGTCTATTTCTCGGAGGATATTTATGACTTGACATGTAATGATGCTCTGCCGATTAATACGTCCAACTTCAAGATTGAGAATATGAGCATGTGGGGTGATTATGTGTTTTTAGATGTGGCAGAACGTCGGCGTTTCGTGAGTACACCGTTGGAGTACTTGATTACACAGGTCCAATACACCCCTAAGGAAAGCATTATAGGAACTGCGACGACTGCGAGTGTGGACATCGACTTCAATCATCCGATTAAAGAATTCATGTGGGTACTCCAGCGTAGCTACTCGGCGTTGCGCAATGAGCATTTCAACTTCAGTAATTTGGGGTATTCTGAAACGTCCACCAGCTCGGCGGGTACCCAGGTCTATCGTACGAGTATGTATAGTGAGGCGGTGATCCAGCTGGACGGTCAGGACCGGTTTGACAAGCGGCGGTTTGACTATTTCTCTATTATTCAGCCGTTCCAGCGCCACACGTCTATTCCTTATTATTTATACATTAATAACTATTGCTTTGCCCTAAATCCCGAGGACATGCAGCCGAGTGGATCATTGAATGCGAGCCGTATTGACACGATTAAGCTCCAGTTGGATATGAACAGCACGGTGGCGGATTATAGCACTGTTGGTCGTGGTGAGACATATTTGACCGTCTTTGCAATTAACCAGAATGTGCTCCGCATTGTGGATGGGTTTGGTGGGGTGTTGTTTTCGGTGTAACCGAACAACAAGAGCACCCGTAGGATGTGATTGTTCAGTGTAATTAATGGGGGGGGGTCTTTTCTCAGTGTAATTAACAAGTAATAATTCCTATAATGTAGCACTATAGGGATTATTGTTGTGTATTTTAGTGCCTCTTTTTTGAAGGCGGCGTATTGTAGAGGAGGCCTATGAACCTTTTTGAATATACACAGAAAAATTATTGGGGCGGTCCATGGTATCCGTATTGGACATTGCTGCTTGCGACGGTGGTGTTCGGTTTCTTTGGTCTAGATCATTTCTGGTTGCGGAGTCCGTTGTCTGGGCTGATTAAGGCTATTGTGAATGTGTTTACGTTGGGCATGTGGTATTTCTACGATGTGATTCAAATCGCGACGGAACAAGAGCGGGTTCAGAAATACGGTCTGAGTGCTCCCGTGTTTGGGCCACTAGGGATTGGAGCAGGCATGTTCCGCGATGGTGTCGGTGCTAACCCTGACGAACCCCTAAGTAAGTCCCCGTTCCGCTACTTGCTCTATGTTGCAATGCTCTTGATTCCATTTACCTTTGGCCTGGAATATGTGGTTGCCGGCGACATTGGCGGAGCGGGTTTCAAGTTCTTGACAAGCGTGTTTTTCTTTATACTTGCGCCAGTTGGGATTATTTATACGCTTATGAACTTTATCCATGCGGTGGTGATTCCGAAGTCTCTGTTTGAGCAGGGGACCTATCATCTTTTCCCCGCGTCGTTATTTATTGGGCCGCGAGGGACAGCGGCGGCGGGTGTGCTTGGTCCGAAGGATGTACCAGAGCCAACGGAAGCATGTAGTGTGGGCCTGGGGGCGGTGTTTGGACCATTTACGGAACTCTTGAAACTGGCTGTTCAGAATATTACGGCACCGGCAACTGCTGCAGTGGGAGCAGTGGCTGGTGCAGTACAGGCGAGTGCAACGGCCGTGAAGACTGGGGCCGAGGTGGTTGTGAAAACGGGCGAGACAATTAGTGCCGGTTTAGATGCCGCGAAAGGACTTGCTTCTGGCGCAGGGGGTCTGGTGAGTGGTGTGAAGGGGGCAGTGGAAGGGCAAATTCAAGAGAAGTTACAAGAGGCTGCACAAGGGGCCGTACAAGGGGTTGGTTCAAAGGCAAGCACTATAGGAAGTGTGTCTATGGTTGGGGGATCAGGCGTAGCCGCCTTGTCAGGTGGAGTCGCAGGTGCCTATGAAGCCAGCGCTAGTGACTGGGCCTTAATTCTCCTGATGATGGCAACGGGCGCGTATTTCCTACAGAAGAAGTATAAGGAATATTTCGTTGATACACCTAAGAAGACGGAACGTGCGGAGTATCATGGAGTCCCAATTCCAGCTACACTCAAGTAGAATTCTCTTGAGTATCCTATGTTACGACATCTGGTTTTACATCAGTCATCGGTTCTTGCACATGCCATGGGCCTACAAGACGGTTCATCATATACATCATGCCCTTATAGTGCCTACGGCTCTGGACACATATGTGGGACATTGGTCTGAAGGACCGCTCCAGAGTCTGGGTACATTTTTTCCGTGGGTTGCCTATGAATACACTATAGGGGATTTTCTTTTGATTCTCTTATTCTTGAATGCGCGTGGACTAATGCGTCATGACGAGCGATTTGTATGGCTGATTGGGAATCATCACTTGTTGCATCATCGGTATCCGCGGTGGAATTATGGGGAATATTGGTTGGACTGGCTGGGTGGGACGTTGTATCCTGAGCGGAGGGAGTATAAACGAGGTCTGGTTTATATGTAGAGAAACCGAAGAAGATGGAATTTCCAGAGGGTATGTCGCGGCTAGAGTCGCAGGAGCAGTTTGAGACGCAGATACTGAACCCGAAGGGTGTGGCAGTGCCGACATATGTATGTATTCTCTTTAGTGCGGCCTGGTGCGGACCATGTAAGAAGCTGGATAAAGAGGCGCTACTACGGACACATCCTGATGTTGTTTGGTATGGTTGTGATGTGGATGAGAATGGGTACACGCATGGCTATTGTGGTCTCCAGAAGATTCCGTCGTTCGCGTTTATCAAGAATGGCCGGTTTGTGGATAAGCTCCAGGGGACGATTGACATGCCGGCCATTAATGCGTGGATGGCGAAGTGCCGATAGTCTACCCAAAATATTGATACATTATAGGAAATGTTTCAATATTTGATTACTGCCATCTTATTGTGGGCTTTGTGGGCGAGTCCTCTTGGCAAGGCGCGTAAAACCGGCCTTGTGCTTCTGGTTCTTGCGGTCGTCTTTAGTCTTTGGACCACAGTTGAATACTTCATTACTTGTGCAGAGGCTTCTGAAAAAGTACAAGGAAATGCCAGAAGTTTTAGAGCAAAATTTCAGAGCCTTCTTGGCTATCGCACCGCCTCAAAGCCGAAGAACATTACCAAGACGGAAGAATACAGAACTAATATCAACAAGTATAAAACTATAAATAATGATCTCCAGGGACTCCCTGGTCGTATTACCGCAAACTGTGCTTCTTATACTGAAAAGGAACTTAATAAACGTGTAAAGGACTCGGATAGTGATGTGCGTGATATTACTAGATACGAGTCAAAAGTCGCAAAGGCAAAATAATACCCTACTATTCCTATAGTGTATTCTTTTGATATTTTCTATGGTTCTCACTATAGGGATGGATTCTTTGATATATACTAGGTCTGATGTTTTAACACGTGAACAGTTGGATTTTATTCTTTCTCTTCCGAGTGTGAATGAAGCAAAGGCGCGTATTGAAGCGCAGGTGTCTGGTTCTGTGTATTTTTCCGTGGCGCTTCCTTCGGAATTGAAGGCGGTGATTTATGAAAAACTTGGTCTGGACTTGGCTGGAGTGGACACAATTCCGTTCCGTTGGATTAAGGGAGATAGTACGCCGCATATTGACCGAGGGGTGGGTGACTTTGAGAAGACCTATTTGATGTATTTAACGGATAGTGTCGGTGCGCTTGTTATAGGGGAGGAGTCGTATCCAATTACTCAGGGGTCGGCGTATGTATTTTCTGAAGGGTTGCGCCATGAAACTGTTGGCACTGGTTCTGAGCCGCGCCTTTTGCTCGGCCCAATGAGTGAAGGGGGTTTGGCAGTTGGCGCTCCAACTACAATTAGCGCAAATGGAGAAAACGAAATTATTTATTTTAAGTATATAAGCGGTACAGGAATATTTTATAGAATTAATTCTGGAGATGATATTGATCCTTCTTTACCTATTACGATAACAAATACAAACACATCCTATCCACTAAAAGTATTATTTGAAACGGATATCAATGTTGATTCAAATATTATGCATTTTATATGTGGCTCTGATAATATTCAATTTGGAAGTGAATCTCTAAAAACGGATGGGACACGACCTATTATAACTATTAATGTTGATGATTATGATGGTTTTATTAAAAACGGAGAAGAAACAATAGCAGGTTATAATAATATTCATGTATATAATCTAATTATTAATGGAACCGGTCATTCTTTACAAATAGGAGCTGGATGGCTAGGACAAAAAGGGTTCGCAAATGGAGTATCAAATAACTACATTGTAAATTGTTCTTCCACTGGAAATATGCCAGGAGGAGCCGTTGGGTCTGGTGGTATTGTTGGTGCATTAGCATCAAAAAATACAGGAGAACTAACTATTCTAGGATGTTCAAGTTCTGGAAGTATGGGTCAGTTAGATGGAGGGATTGTAGGGGCCTATGCTGGCCAAAATGGAGGAACAGTAACATGTATTGAATGTTACTCTACAGGAATAATTGGAAATTTTGCTGGAGGTATTTTTGGTGATGCAGCCGGTTATAATGGAACTGTAGTCGCAAACAAGTGTTATACAGAAGGTCTTATAGGAGAAAATGCTGGTGGTATTTATGGACGTTATGCAGGAGCAAATAATGGAAATGCTACAGCAACAGCATGTTATACAAAAGGAAATATTGGAGCAGATGGAGGCGGTATATACGGTTTAGGAGCAGGGAATGATTTTTCTAATCCACAAGGAACAACAACTTCTACAAACTGTTATAGTGCTGGTTCTTGGACTGGAGGAACGCGAGGAATTTATGGAACTGGAAAAGGCACAAATACATTTGAAACAAACTGCTATAAAGCAAATGGCTCATGGTCTAATAATAGCGCAAATACACAACTCCAAGGCACTCCAAGTCCCTTAATTGGCACAACATGGATATCAACTGGTTTGAATCAACCATATGAACTTACCAATATTGGCTATAGTCCTTACACTATAGATATTATTAATTCGTCTTCTCAACTTATAAAAACATATAGTCAGTCAATCCAAGCCGGCAGTAGTTCTATTCCCGCACTTATAAGTGGAAAATCATATACAATTTTAGAAATAGAAAATGATGATGGAACAATTACAATAGATAGTAATACAGGTGCTTTAATGACAACGTCTCAAACAACTCTACAAACATATACAATCTATGTTCGTAATACTGGGAGTTATCACATTACAACTTTTAGTCTTACTGTTCTAGCTGGCATATCAAACACCGCCGATATTACATGTTGCGACCGAACTCTTGTCTTAAATAATACCTATAATGAAATTAATACTATTCTTAGAGCAGGCAATACAATAAGTGGTGGTGTTCGTAGAGGATTAATGTCATATAGTGATATGATTAAACTAAAAATGGCACAAGCTTCTAAACGTTAGATAATCTTTGTAAATTTCCTATAGTTTTTCTTTAAGACCTACACTATAGGAATTGTGTTCTAGTTGGGGATGTCCGTGAGTCGTATATGTCCCGCTTATGATGCGATTGTTGTGGGAGCGGGAGTAGCCGGCTTGTGGACGGCGGCGGAACTCGCACGGCGGCATCCTGGGTGGACCATCGCAGTTGTGGAGAAGTACAAGACGTTTGGGGGGCGGCTTATGTCATATGCGCCCAAAGACTTACGGCCAAAAGGTCCGCGCGCAGGCTGTGAAAGTATTCCGTGTTCCTCCCCCGTACATTGGGAGGCGGGGGCAGGACGGATTCACGAGTCTCACAAGCGGGTTCATGAGCTGCTAAAGGAGCATGGACTCCATGCCGTGCCGATTGGGTCAGCTCTCGGCTACAAGGCGACCCCTCGGTCCGAGGTCGTAGACAATCTGTTTGAATCTGTCGGTATTAAAATTTTCTTGGCGCCGCTCGCACGGCTTGGACCGTCGGCACTCGGCCGGCATACACTACAGGAATTGTTGGAAAAAGTCTATTCAAAAGAGAAAGTAGACTGGATTCTCAATCACTACGCCTATAGTTCTGAACTACGGTCTATGCGCGCGGACGTTGCTTTAAACTCGTTCTTGGGGGGAATGGGGTTAGGACCGAAAGGGACGCTTGGTACACACGAAGGCTACTCCGTTGTTGCCGAGGGATTCTCCGAGCTCGTCCAGCGTATGATTGCCGCCTTGCCCGCCGACCGTGTCGTTGTTCTTGGCCGACATACACTTACGGATGTACGACCCGCGGAGGGTGGGGCGACCGACTGTGTTTTTGAATACAAGGATTTGAAGACGATTGTTCTTCGTGCGCGGAGGGCCTGTGTACTTGCCCTTCATAGTGATGCCCTGAAGGCCGTCGCCCCTTTCCAGTCATGGGGGCCCTTGCGGCACTTAAAGATGGAGCCGTTGTTGCGGATTTACATGATTTTTGATGTCGGTCAGTCTGGGCCGTGGTTCAAAGGACTGGGGCGGGTGGTTTTTAGCGGTGGTCTGCGATACATGATTCCTATAGATGAATCCAAGGGGACAATTATGATTAGTTATACGGACGGTGCCGATACAAAGCACTATAGGAAATTGGTGGAGAAGTATGGAGATGAGTCGCGTGAATTGGCGGATGCGGTAATGGGCGATGTGCGTCGTTGGTGGCCTGAGATCCGAGTGCCGTCTCCAACTTATACAAAGGCGCACTTGTGGACTGCGGGTTGTACGTATTGGCAGCCCCTGGGGGCGAAAGAGGCCTATGTCTCGGCGGACGAGCTGATGGCGCGGACCCATCGGCCATACCCTCGGTCCTTGCCTGGAGTTTATGTTGCCGGCGAGAGTTTTTCGGCAGGAAATCAATGTTGGGTGGAGGGGGCGCTGGAAACAGCGGAGGCCGTGGTGAAGATGATAAAATAGGATATACCATGTTGATGTACAACATAGGTAGGTCAATGTCAGATGTCAGATTACAATCCCTATAATTCAGAACTATAGGGATTGTTTATTTCAACATGGGTATGTACATCAGTTTTTTGTTTTTAGATTTAACATCGGATTTTGACATCGGACATCGGCTCTGGTTTTGGCATCGGATTTGGAACATTGAACATCAACATTGAACATCAACATTGAACATCAACATACCCATGTCTTAGACAGTTGTAAACATATGGTAAAAATATTCAACTACTCCTCGCACTTTCTCCAATGGAAACACTATAGGGATTTCATATACATCAGGTGCGTAGCGTGATGCCATCCAGCGCGACCCATCCGCAGAAAGAGCGTATCCACGGAAAGAAATGGACCGAGCCTCCATGTCAATTCGTACTCCCTTTATTTCCACCGTTTGTGTCTTCCCCTTGATAAACTGGCGCAGCGGCTCCATATCCACATCCGCAACATACCCATGTTTGGCAATGTCGGCCTCACGTGGCCGCTTCCAGTCGCCCTCCGTTTCCAGGACGATTTCCAGGGACGGGTCAAAGACGAGCGTGCGATAATGTCGCGTCTGTACGGCGGGGGAATATGGTGTCGTAGCCATTCGTAATGAATACCTATAGTGTATGCGCTGGGCCAGGCTTTATGTAGATGCTTTGGATTATTCTATGGACTACACTATAGGAATTGATTTAGAATGAGTGAATATGCGCTTTGGGTTGATGAACCAATGGGTCCAACGATGGGTTCAGGCTACGAACAGCCCCAAATGACGCAGCAGGGGGGCAATGGCTACCAGGCCTCTAACCCTGTGAATGAGATGGTGATGCAACAACGGCCGGCGCAGCAGATGCCTCTTGGCAACGGTACCCCCGCCGTTTCGGCACCGCCCATGGCTGCCGAGCAGACACGCAAGGCCCCTGAAGCCAGTTATGTCGCTCCCGTTGTGCTCGGCGCAGGTGTCGCAGCCGGCGCGGCCTTAGCCCAGCCATCACTCCAGAACATTGGCTATTACGCGGAGGCCGGCGACTTCTGGTACATTCTTGTTGCTGTGCTGATTATTGATGTGATTGTTATCTTCTTGACACGTTATTATCCCAGTATGATGGGGTCCAACCTCAACCGTTGGTACACCACCTTTGGTCTCAATGGTGTCATTGCCGATGTACTCATTATAGTGCTGGTCTTCTTGGTTGCACGCTATGTCTACACATCCTATATTGAACCGAACATGGCTGACCGGTCCTGGTCTCCCTGGATTTTCCTGGGGCTCGCTATTGGTCTCGGCATGATTCACGATGTCGCGTTCTACAAGCTGGTGATTCAGAACATCAGTCGTGGGACCAACTCTATGATTGACCTCTTTAAGGACTATTCCGAAGCGGCGGGTGCGAATGCCATCTTTGGTGATGCGCTGATGGTCGCAGGGTCCGGCCTCCTTGCCATGGTCCTGAAGGGACAGCCGGCGCACTTGACCGGTTTCCTCGGCTTCTTGGCGGCCTATTGTGTGCCGTATATTCTTCATACTCGGCCAGGCGCAGGTGGCCAAAGTGGGGGTGGAATGGAGTAGTCGCCTTGTATCTCTGAATAGAGAAGAATTATATACTTTAAAATAAGATATAAAAAAATTGATAAATTTATTATTTATTATTTTAAAGTATATAATTAAAAGTAATGAAGGTTAAATGGATTATCTTCCAGCATCAAATGATATTACAAATATAAAGGGTGGAACAATTATTATTGATAATTCTAATTATATTCTTATGGTGCACCAAAAAAATGGAAAATGGTCCTTACCAAAAGGTTCACAAAAAGTAGGTGAAGATATATTTACTACCGCATTTCGTGAAACATTAGAAGAAACACAGTTTGACATAAGACCCTATGAAGAAAATGTTGTAGATAATGTAACATTACCATTTGAGGATGGGACTTATACATTTTATATTTATAAGTTACCCATACATCATGATAATGTTACATATAATCGTGATAAACCACTAGACTCTCATAATATACAATGGATTTTAGATACAGAAATAATAAGTACATTAAGTGGTAAAAATATAAATAAAATAACAAGAAAGGTTCTATATTATATAAAAACGGAAAAAAAAATTAAATCAGGTTCTGGAAATAAAAGGCATACTCGTAAAAATAATAAGAAAAATAAGAACAATAAAAAATAATTCATATAATATTTCTTATTGTTCTATCTTAAATTGTCCAGGAAATGTATTCAAAGGCGGGGTCGCGCTCGTGTTTGTCGTAAAGGAGGACAGAGCCAGCCCCGCACTCCTTACAGTCGGCCTTGAAATTCACGTCTAATGTCATCGGTGGTTTCTCAAAGTACACCTCACGATCCGTCTGAGACAATACCCTATAGTGCTTCACGTTGGTAAGACATTGAGTATTATGCATGACTTTTTCCACAGCGGGGTCCAGGGGTGGTAGTCGTACGCCGACCACATTTTTGTCTTGAATGAGTTGTACATGGCCAGTATTACTGGAAATGGAGTGGCGGTAGAAGGCGTAGGACCCGCTGAGAGCAAGTGTACCGACCGCCGCGGCACGAATGGATTCTACCCAGAAAGATGCCATAATGCTTACACAATAGGGATTGGATCAGTTTTAGGTTCTGATGTTGTTGGTCTAAAATCAAAACTTATGTATGTATAGAATCAATTTTTCTGAAATGGATGTCGGCACTCCAGGACGACAAAAAAATATGTTTCGGCGATTGTTAAATTTGGAGGCAATGTATGTTGCATTTGGGCCAAGGCCGCCGCGAGGACCAGGGGGAGGCGGAATGTTGTTTGCGGCATTAGTGACTGTGCTTACTTTTAAAGGTACGGAAAAGGCACTTCATTCATTGCGGCACAGATAGCTCTTGTGTTAGCTCTTGCGCCTGAGCTTGGTTAGCTTGCGCCTGAGCCAACTTATCCACCAACACGTTCCCAGAGGCGGGATAGAGTCGCCCCTCCGCCGCTTTTGGATGGGCCGGTATGTGGACGAGGTCAAGTCGCACCTGTTCCTTTAAGTAGGTCTCTACAAGGGGCGCAATCACTGAAAGGTGTTCCAGGGGTTTTCCTCGGCCGCCAGGCTTACGTGCCCAGCCGTTGGCCTTCCACTGTGGTCCCCAGACGCTAATACAATTGATGGCGTAGGCGGAATCACTATAGATGGTGACAAATTGGTCTTTTGATGGTGGTAGTCGCAGGAATGCGTATGCAAAAGCGCAGAGTTCAGCGTATTGATTTGTTTGGGGCTGGTCGGCCGGCACAGACTCGGCGTGAGTTTCTGTGATTTTTTGGTCTCCTGCCGAAGCGCAGGCCCACGCCCATGCCGCCCGTGCACCATCTTTCCCGTTGCCGAGACATGCCCCGTCTACGAACATATCTATAGTGCTTGGCCGAGGGGGATCCATTCTGTCCTGAGAGGAATACACTATAGGGTATGTTTCATTCAGTTTCAATTTTATCCATGTTCATGTAGAATGGACCCACATATTTACATCAACCTTTTTCATGTACTCCTTGTTGCGCCGTTTTTCATGTATGTCGGCATTATGAAGTCAGCGGTTCCCGCAGCGATTTATACGACCCTGATTGTCCTCGGTGCGGTGCTTGTTCTCTATCATGGCTACAAGTTTGTCAACCGGTTCCTGAAGGGCTCCTCTTATGCGTGGGTAAATGCTATCCATGCACTGCTCGTGGGACCTCTACTCCTCTATATTGGTCTGAACGGCGTGGATACGGAGCGGCCGTACTATGAGGCCCTGCTCCTGTTTGCCTTTGCGGCGTTCGGCTATCACCTGTATGAAATGGCGGTGTACCGAGACTTTTACCTGTAAGGTAAAAGCGAGGGCACGCAAATGCGTGCCGAGATTTCTATCTTTAGATAGAAATTGAGGGTGTGCGAAGCACACCGAGACTTTTACTTGTAAGGTAAAAGCGAGGGTTGTGCGAAGCAACAGAGACTTTTACCTGTAAAATATTGTAATAATATTAATATTCTTCTCTAATCCCTATAGTGCTACACTATAGGAATTACCTTAATATTTTTGGCTTAGCAGCTCTGGCGCAATTGGCACATAGTGCTGAAAACCTTTTTTCTAAAAAGGTGTTAGGATGGACTGGTCATACGATGGCATACAAAAACTCATAAAACTTTCTGCGTTTGCCTTTACGGGTTGGTTAATTTCATGGATTCTCTTTTTCCTTCTGCTCCCACTTATGGTTGCAACCTTTGGAAAGGCAAAAGGGGCCGCGTTTAATTATGGGCTGAGTTGGGTATCAATGGTGGTTGTAATTCTTGGGCTTGAACTCTTTTATAGAAAGAAAAAAGAGGACATTTCTGAGGATGCTGCACTACCCCACAACGCGGGGACGGCCATTTAGGCCAGCAGAGAATTACTTCTTTGATTTATTCTTGACTGGTTCATTGGTCTTGAGAATTTTGACATAGTCGGCGTAATTGGCTGCCGTTTTAGGCGGCGGCGTACAATGGACGGCGTGGTAATAGTAGGCCGTCGCGCTCTTGAATGTGTCGCAGCAGCCTTCGCATTTTGTAAGTTTATCCTTGCGAATGGTAAACTTACATGTATCCGTACAATGGATACGCATATAATGAATCTGTAGGTTCGCCTTCGTGCGGCTTTCATAAGGGCATTCGGCACAGGGGCACGTATACATTTCCACGGCCTTCAACTTGTCAGGATGTTTCGCCTCCATGTGAAGGTCAAGAGTTTGTTTCTGAAGAAATGCCTTATCGCAGTGTTTACATTTGTGGGGATACATGCCGGCATGTTTCTTCAGATGGTAATGCATGGAGTTCTGCCGCTCATACGTCGCAGGACAATGCGGACATACATAGAGACCCTCCGCATTTTTCTTGTATGTGATGGCATCCGCTTTGACGGACACTGACACGGACATGGACGCGGAGGAAACAGAGACGGCGGCACACATTTTATGAAGTAATTACACCTATAGTGTGTGCTGTCAGCCGATTTCAATTTTTTGTGCCGAGGGTTGATTTTAAAGAATATTCTGAGGACTGAAAGGAGGCCATGCCTAAAGGTTGCACTATAGGGATTGTGTAATGAGTGCATTTGACCCAAAGAGGCTATGTATATTGACGCTGGTGATTGGGGCGGATTACCGGCGGTCGTTGGAGAAGGCGCTGGACTCAAAGAGAGCGTATGCTGCACGACATGGCTACACATACATAGAGCTGGGGGAAGAGTGGTGGGACCGCACTCGGCCAATTGCCTGGAGCAAGGTGCCGGCGTGGATTTACTATAGTGGATTGGTGGAAGAATATGACTACATTTGGATTAGTGATGCCGATGTCTACATAACGAATCCGGCGTTGCGTCTGGAAGACCATGTCCTGCCCTACATGCCGGCGGAGAAGGAATTGATGTTAACATACGATGTATGTGCGCATTTGAATACTGGGAATATGATTGTGAGGCCAGGCGTGTGGGCCGTAGACTTTTGGAAGCGTGTATGGGCTGAGGAGTCATGTATCAATCATCAGTGGTGGGAGAATGCGGCGGTGGTGAAGATTCTGGGACAGGCGCTGCCGGCAGACCTGGAGGCGGTGGAGGTATGTATGAAGTCCTGGGTTTTCAATGCGTATATTCAGGGACTCCCTGGGCGCCGGCTGTGGCTGCCTGGGGATTTCCTAGTCCACTATGCCGGCGTGTATGATGCTAAGCTCATGGCCGAGCTGATGGATGCAATGGACGCGGGTCGTGTGCCGCGTTTAAATATGTGGAATCCCAAGGAGCCGCCGACTTTTTTGTCGCCGCAAGAAGTAGAAAAGCAAAAAGATGGCAGTCACTCGTAAAAACCGTAACACTCGCAAGAACAACATGCCCATGGAAGGTGGCGCGTACAAGAAGACCGTCGGCACCAAGGCTGAAGTCTTCCACGGCACCGCCAAGCACACTTCCGGTGGTCTCTTCAAGAAGCACCTCATGAAGACCCGCGCTGGCCGTATTGTTTCCAAGAAGAAGCACGC
>JACCDX011151912.1_pt1 | contig 44736 bp, 41 predicted proteins | sample 7449681 | NCBI WGS metagenome assembly JACCDX01 (sample SAMN15323450, study PRJNA562643) | freshwater metagenome | isolation source: river surface water | place: USA:Blue River Watershed | collected 2017-08-18
GGTGAAATTTAACTTTCACCATGCACATTTTCTTTGCTGCCTCAAATGCTGATGCATCAAGGGCATAGCGCCCATTGAGGGCTGACCGCCTGTTATTTATCCCCGCGTTTTCTGTGCCTCTGTGTTGAACGCTTGGGTCATCCCTAGTATGTGAACGTTCACAAAAATTCAGAAATTCGGGCCTGCCCCCCATTTCTTTGGTGCAATGGATGGATCTCATTTTCGTGCGTGCCCATCATGCCCTCTGACCCCCAAGACGCCTCTTACAAGTCGCTCTTCACCTCGCCCACCATGGTGCGCGACCTGATCTGCGGCTTTGTCCCCGACCCCTGGCTGCGCACCATGCGCTTCGACACCCTGACCCCGGTGCGCCATGAGTTCACCACCGATCGGCTCAAACGACGACAAAGCGATATGGTCTGGACGCTCAAAGCCGAGGACGGTGTGACCGATGTGTATGTGGTGATCGAGTTTCAGGCCCGGCCCGACGCGGCCATGCCGCTGCGAACCTGGACCTACTCTGGGTTGCTCTTGCAACAAGTGCTGGGCACCTCTGCCGAGAAGCTGCACCAGCTCTGGCCCCCGGTCTTGAACCTCGTGGTCTACACCGGCAGGGGCCGCTGGCGCGGCAGTGCCTCCTTGGAGGCACGGTTTTGGCGAGCGCCCAGCGGCTTGTTGCAAGAACCGCCACAGCATCGCTTTGTGCTGATCGACATGCACCGGCACATCGTTGATAATGCAGTGGCGCACGATAATATGTTTGGTATCTTGCTGCAGTTCGAGCGAGCCGAGCAGCCTGAAGAGTTTGTAGGCCTGATCAATCGCCTGAGTATGTTGTTAGCTCCAGAAGACCCGCTGTACCGTCTTTGGCTGAATTGGATCTTGTACCGCCTGAAAGCCAGCGGACAAGACCCGTCCGTTCAACTGGCTGTAGAGAATTTTGAGGATCTGAACATGAACATGAAGCGAGTTTTTGAGAACTACAAGAAGCAGTGCCGCGCGGAAGGCCGCAGTGAAGGTCGCAGTGAAGGCTTAAGCGAGGGAATGTTTGAAGGCCAACTGAAAATCTTGACCACCCTCTTGCGCAAAAAATTCGGCCAGTTGCAAGCCGACATCCTGCAAAAACTGAACACAGCCACCGAAGAGCAGTTGAAGCTGTGGAGCGAGAACATCCTCGACGCCAAAACCCTGCCCGAAGTGTTTCGACCTTTGAATTAAGGAAGTGGGGACTGGCCCATAAGAAATGGGGGGAGGCCCCCCCATTGCCTGTGTCCCCAAGCTCCTGACCCCAATTCCTTCGGTAGGGAAGTGTCGACCATGCGGCACAAAAAATAAACATAAAACGACTATTTTTTAATAAAATGTATTACCATATCACTCATAGAAGTGAACAAAGCATGCGTTCTCCTCATCACAACCCTCAAGAGGTATTATGAAAAACCACCGCCCCCATTCAGCCGCCCCATCCACCCCCGAAGCTGACCCTGAATCAAGCCCCGGCAGCCTCAACCCTACAGAACGTACATCGACCCTGCCCGCCGCCTTATCAGGCCACACCCCCGAGCCCTTGGGCTTGAAACGCCGCCACTTCATGGGGACCGCCCTGGCACTCGATGCCGCTGCGCTGCTGGCCGCCTGCGGGGGTGGGGGTGGCGGGGGTGACTCGGGCAGCAACAACACCAGCGGCAGCAGCTCGGGAAGTAGCTCGGGAAGCAGTTCTACCAGTAGTTCGGCCAGCAGCTCAGGCAGCGGATCAAGCAGCAGTTCTGCCAGTAGCTCAGGCAGCAGCTCCAGCAGCGGCAGTGCGGCGGCACCCCACTACCCTTGGTTAGTGACCACATTGGCTGGCACTGGTGCTAATTCACCTTTGATCGAAGGGACAGGTGCAACGGCGACTTTATTTATCCCTTATGGAGTTGCATTGGACACCAGTCACAATGTATATGTGGCCGATTCTCTCAACAACCGCATACGCAAAATCACCCCTGCAGGCGTGGTCAGCACCCTGGCCGGTGCTGGAGGAGCGGGGGCTCCGGGTTATGTAAACGGTACCGGCGCAACGGCGGAATTTAGCACCCTCTCAAGCATTGCCATTGACACCAGTGGAAATTTGTATGTGGTCGAACAAAACAACCACCGCATTCGAAAAATCACGTCTACCAATGTAGTCAGCACCATCGCCGGAAATGGGTCGGCGGGTTATGTGGATGGCACCGCAGCGACCGCCAGATTTAACAAACCATTTGGCGTCTCTGTCGACAACAGTGGCAATGTGTATGTGACTGATCAGTCCAATCACCGCGTTCGTAAAATCAGCCCTGATGGAATTGTCAACACACTGGCAGGTACGGGTGTCTTGGGAACTGCCGACGGCATGGGCACAACGGCTCAATTTAACAATCCTTCTGGCATCGCCTTAGACTCAAGCGGCAATTTGTTCATAGCAGATAAAGACAACCATCTAATTCGCAAGATCAGTCCTTCAGGCAAAGTCAGCACCGTAGCAGGAACGGGTATCTTGGGCTCTGCCAATGGTATGGGAACAATGGCTCAATTTAACACACCCCAGGGAGTCGCATTGGACACAAGCGGGAATTTATTTGTGGCAGATAGCTTCAACAACATGATTCGCCAGATCAGCTCGGCGGGCCAAGTAAGCATATTGGCCGGAGTAGGGTCTCAAGGTTTTATAGATGGCTCTGGAAATACCGCTACTTTTAATCATCCTCTAGGCCTCGCCGTGGACTCAAGTAACAATTTATATATATCAGACACCAACAACAACCGCATCCGCAAAATCATCCCCATCTAACTCGGGCCAGCCCCACGCTTTGAAAAATGGGCATTCCTCGACCTCTCCATATGAATGGGGCTGGGCCATGGGTTCATTCATTGGGGTCAGACCCGAATTTTTTTCGCCGCCTGAAAGCCAGCGGACACGACCCGTCCGTTCTACAAGGGAAGCTCGGCGCAACCCCATGCGTCGTGGCGACGCAAACTCGGGCGCCCTGCGTCGTTGGATTCCTTTCAGAGATATCCCGATCTCTGCTGCGGAATCCGCCTTGCATGGCATCCCGATTTTGGGCGCCACTTGCACGCAGCGGGTTGCGCCGAGCTTCCCTGGCTGTACAAAACTTTGAGGATCTGAACATGAACATGAAGCGAGTTTTTGAGAACTACAAGAAGCAGTGCCGCGCGGAAGGTCACAGTGAAGGTCGCAGTGAAGGCCGCAGTGAAGGCTTAAGCGAAGGACTAAGCCAAGGGATTAGTCAAGGGATAAGCCAAGGCATGTTTGAAGGTCGACTGGAAACGTTGGCCTCTCAAATACGCAAAAAATTCGGCCAGTTGCAAGCCGACATCCTGCAAAAACTGAACACAGCCACCGAAGAGCAGTTGAAGCTGTGGAGCGAGAACATCCTCGACGCCAAAACCCTGCCTGAAGTGTTTCGACCATTGAATTAACCCACAGCACAGGGTGACCCACTAAGAAACTTGGGGGCTGCCCCCAATGGCTGCCCCCCATTTAGAAGCGCAGGCCTGCGGCCATGAGGGTGTTGGTGGCGAGCCAGCGGCGGGACTGCACATCGAGCCAGGCGCGTTCGGCGCTGAGGGCCGATGTTTGGGCGGTGACGACATTGAGGTAACTGACGGTGCCGGCGAGGTATTGGGCTTGGGTGAGGTCGAGGTTACGGCGGGCGGCTTCCCACGCAAGTTTTTGGGCCTGTTCCTGCTGCTTGAGTTGCACCACGGCCACGAGGTTGTCTTCGACCTGCTGGTAGGCGTTGAGCACCGCCTGGCGGTAGTTGGCCAAGGCGACGTCGCGGGCCGCGAGGGCCTGAGCGCGGGCGGCACGCCTTTGCCCGAAATCAAAGAGGTTGACGGCCAGACCCGGGCCGACCGACCAGAATTGATTGCCGCTGCTGACCAGGTTGCCCAATTCGCGCGAGCGATAGCCCGCGGTCGCGTTGAAGGTGACGGTGGGGAAGAAGGCCGCCTCGGCCACCCCCACCTGGGCGTTGGCGGCTTCGAAGCGGCGCTTGGCAGCCTGTAGATCGGGTCGCTGGTCAAGCAAGTTGGCGGGAATGTTGGCCGGCAGGTCTAGCGGCTCTTCGGGGCCCCGTGCCAGGGCCAGGGCAGCGAGCGGGGGCACCCCGATTTTGGCGGGCGGTTGCCCGAGCAAGACGGCCACGGCGTTTTCGAGTTGGGCACGCTGGGTGGACATGTCGATGCGTTGGGCACGGGTGCTGGCGAGCTGGGTTTCGGCCTGGGCGACATCGGTGCCCGAGGCGACGCCCGCTTGCCGTCGGGCCAGGGTCAGGTCGAGAGAGCGTTGATAGGCCTGTTCGGCGCGCATCAGGGCGTCGAGTTGACGCTCGGCGGTGCGCAGGCTGACGTAGGTTTGCACCAGGGTGGATTGCGCGGCGCGGCGGCCAGCGGCCCAGTCGTCGCGGGTCGCCTCGAGGCTGGCCAGTGCGGACTGGATTTGGGCGTCGAGTTGCCCCCATAAGTCGATTTGCCAAGTCAGCGGGGCCGACAGGGTATAGGCAGTGCCTTGCAGAGCCGTCAGTTGGTTGGCACTGCGGGTGACGCCTGTGTTGAGGTTGAGGCTGGGCCAGAGGCTGGCTTGTGCGCCCACCAGTATGGCTTGGGCTTGCCGGGTTTGGGCCGACAAGAGTTGTAAGGTGGGGCTGCCCTGGAGCAGTTGGTATTGCAAGTCGTTGAGCACGGGGTCACCGAGCACAGCCCACCAGTCTTGGGCCGCGCGTGGATCGCGCTCGGACTCGGAGAGGGCTTGGGCCCCCCGGTCTGCGGGGGCCTGTCGAAAACGCTCGGCCTTGGGCAAGTTGGCATCGGGCAATGGAGGCACCTGGGCACAAGCGGCCAGACTGATGGGCAAAACCCAGCGCAGCCAGCGACCCGAGCGCAGACAAAAAGCAGCCAAGCCCTGCGTCAAAATCGAAGTCATCAACAAGCGCAGCGAAGTGTCTGAGCGAGGGCGAGCAATGTGTGTCATCTTGAGCCTCATGTTAGCGCCTGCGCCACGCCAGCCAGCGCTGTCGCCATCGGTCGACGGCGACAAACACCACGGGGGTGGTGTAGAGCGTCAGCCATTGGCTGATGAACAAGCCGCCCAGCACGGCCAGGCCCAGCGGGCGACGCAGTTCGGCCCCTTCGGCCTGGCCCAAGGCCAGGGGCAGCGCCCCGAGCATGGCTGCCAGGGTGGTCATGAAGATGGGGCGGGCACGGCGCAAGGCGGCCCGCATGATGGCCCTGGGTGCGCTGGCCCCGGATCGCTGGTGCTGCAAGGCCAGATCGATCATGAGGATGGCGTTTTTTTTCACGATGCCGATGAGCAAGATGACCGCAATCAGTGCCACGAGGTTGAATTCTGTGTCGGCCAAGAGCAAGGCCAGCAATGCGCCTACTCCGGCGGAGGGCAAGGTGGAGAGGATGGTGATGGGGTGCAAGAGGCTTTCGTAGAGCATGCCCAGCAAAATGTAGAGCGTGATCAGGGCCGCCAAGATCAGCCAAGGCTGGCTCTCGAGCGAGCGTTGAAAGGCATTGGCGGCACCCGAGAAACTGCCGCGCACGGTGATGGGCATGCGCAAGCCTTCGAGCGTTTGCTTGACGGCGGCGGTGGCCTGGGACAAAGAAACCCCGGGGGCGAGGTTGAAGCTGAAGGTGTCTGAGGGCACGCCGCCATCGTGGCTGACGCCCAAGGCGGTGTTGGTGAGCTCGATGCGGGCGAAGGCCGACAAGGGCACGGGCTGACCCTGGTTGTTGATGAATTGCAAGCGCCGCAAGGCTTGGTCGTCTTGCAGATAACGGGGGGCTATTTCGAGCACCACGCGGTACTGGTTGAGCGGGTTGTAGATGATGCCGACCTGGCGCTGGCCAAAGGCGTTTTGCAAAGCGGTGCTGATGTCGCGCATCGAGAGGCCCACGCGTGCAATGGCGTCGCGGTCTATCACGAGCGAAGTTTGCAGGCCCCGATCTTCAAATTCGGTGCTGACATCTTCAATTTCTTTGAGCCGCATGAGGGCGGCGCGGATTTGGGGGCTCCAGGTTTTGAGGTCTTCGAGGTCATCGGCCTTGACGGTGTACTCGAATTGGGAGTTCGAGGTGCGGGCGCCAAAGCGCAAATCTTGCCCCGGCACCATGAAGAGGCGTGCCCCCGGCTCGCGTGCCAATTTGGGCCGCAGGCGGGCCACCACCTTGTCGGCGCTGACGTCGCGCTCGGCGCGTGGCTTGAGGCTGATGGACATCCAGGCCGAGTTGCGCTGAAAGCCGCCGGTATAGCCTGTGACGTCTTGCACTGCAGGGTCGGTTCGGACGATTTCAATGAAACGATCCAATCGCTGCTGCATGCTTTGGAAGGAGGTGCTTTGATCGGCCCGGATGCCCCCGAAAATGCGGCCTGTGTCTTGCTGCGGAAAGAAGCCTTTAGGGATGACCTGATAGAGGTTGACGTTCAAGGCGATGACCGCCAACAAAATCAGCCAAAGCACCGGTTGATGGCGCAGGCTCCAGGCCAGCGTGCGGCCATACCAGCGTGACCAAATGCTGCGGCGCACGCGCCGGGTGACGGTGTGGGGCTGCAACAGGGCCGCGCACATCATGGGGGTGGTGGTGAGCGACACCACCATGGAGATCAAAATGGCGGCGCACAAGACGACGGCAAACTCCTGAAACAGGCGGCCCAGCACCCCGCCCATGACCAGGATGGGGATGAAGGCAGCGATGAGCGAGAGGCTGATCACGACCACCGTGACAGCGATCTCGCGCGAACCGCGCCAGGCGGCCTGCCAGGGGGTGTCGCCTTTCTCGATGCGGCGTGTGATGTTCTCCAGCACCACGATGGCGTCGTCGACCACAAAGCCGGTGGCGATGGTGAGGGCCATGAGCGATAAATTGTTCAGGCTGTACCCCAGCAGATACATGACCCCGAACGCGCCGGCCAGAGAGACCGGGACGGCCACGCTGGGGATAAGCGCGGCGCGCAAGCGGCGCAAAAACAAGCCGACCACCAAAATCACCAGCGCGACCGAGAAGGCGAGTGACTTTTGGATTTCAAAGATAGAGGCCTGCAGATTGGGGGTGCGATCAGAGACCACCCGCAACTCGACGCTGGCCGGAATGCTGGCTTGCAAGCTGGGCAGCAAGGTGCGCACCCGTTCGACCACTTGCAAGACATTGGCCCCGGGTTGCTTTTGCAACATGAGGGTGATGGCGGGTTGGCCGTTGGTGGCACCGTAATTGCGGATGTCTTGCACCGAATCGATGACCTCGGCCACATCGCTCAAGCGCACGGCCCGGCCATCGCGGTAGCGGATGATCATGGGGGCGTAGTCGGCGGCGCGGCTGGCCTGCCCGTTGGACTCGAGCTGCCAGCTGCGTTGGCCATCGTCGATAAGTCCTTTGGGACGCAGGCTGTTTTGGGCGACCACAGCCTGGCGCACATCTTCAAGCCCCAGGCCCTGGGCCAGCAAGCGATCGGGGTCGATTTCGATGCGCACCGCAGGCAAAGCGCCACCACTGATGTTGACCTGCCCTACCCCTTCGACTTGCGACAAACGCTGCGCGAGCAAGGTAGACGCCAAGTCGTAGAGCTGGCCGCGCGAGAGCACGACTGAGGTGAGCGACAAGATCAGTATGGGCGTATCTGCCGGGTTGACTTTGCGGTAGCCGGGCGCAGAGGGCATGCCACTGGGCAACATGGGCAAGGCGGCCTGTATGGCGGCCGAGACATCGCGCGCGGCGCTGTCGATCTGCCGGTTGAGCTCGAACTGCAAGGTGACCCGGGTGTTGCCCTGGGTCGAATAAGAGGTCATCTCGGTCACACCGGAAATAGCCCCCAGGGTGCGCTCCAGCGGGGTGGCGACCGTGGCGGCCATGGTCTCGGGGCTGGCACCGGGCAGGCTGGCATTGACCGAGATGGTGGGGAATTCCACTTGCGGCAAAGGCGCCACCGGCAACTGGAAATAGGCCAGCACGCCCGCCAGGGCCACGCCCAGGGTCATCAGCGTGGTCGCCACCGGCCGGGCTATGAACACACCCATCAGGTTCATGGCTGTCGCTGGTCAGGGTCAGGCGCGTCGCGCCAAGCGGCGCTGACGTGCCAGCGCGAGAAGGCCAGATAAATCACCGGCGTGGTGAACAAGGTGAGCAACTGGCTGAGGGCCAAACCAGCCACCAGGGTGATGCCCAAAGGCTGTCTGAGTTCGCTGCCCACGCCTTGGCTGAGCATGAGGGGCAAGGCACCGAGCAAGGCACACAGCGTGGTCATGACGATAGGCCGGAACCGCAAGCGACAGGCTTGTTCGATGGCCTCGCGCGGTGTCAGGCCCTGCTCTCGCTCGGCCTCGAGGGCGAAGTCGATCATCATGATGGCGTTTTTCTTCACAATGCCGATGAGCAAAATGATGCCGATGACGGCCATCATGCCCAGCTCATGCCCGCCGACCCACAAGGCCAGCAAGGCCCCCACCGCCGCTGAGGGCAAGGTGGACAAAATGGTGATGGGGTGGATGTAGCTCTCGTACAAAATGCCCAGCACGATGTACATGGTGACCACGGCGGCCAGCACCAGCCAAAGGGTGTTGCCCAGCGAGGAGCCGAAAGCCAGGGCCGCCCCCTGAAACCCCGTCTCGATGCTGGCCGGCATGCCTTGGGCGCGCAACGCCAGGGTGGCCTCTTCGAAGGCGGTGACAGCGGCCCCCAGAGAGGACGCGGGGGCCGGGTTGAAATAGAGGGTCACGGCAGGGAACTGGCCGGCGTGGCTGATGTGCAGGCGGGCCGGTAATTCGGTGACCCGGGCGACTGAATCGAGGGAGACCAGCGAGCCCCCCAGGCTGGGCACTTTGAGGCGCAGCACATCGCTCAAACTGCCGCGCTGGCGCGGGTCGGCTTCAAGCACCACGCGGTACTGGTTGCTTTGGGTGAAGATGGTCGAGACCAGGCGTTGGCCATAGGCGCTGTACAAGGCCTGATCGATGGCCGCCACGGATACGCCCAGCCGAGACGCCGCCTCGCGGTCAATTTGGATGTAAGCCTGCAAGCCGATGGACTGATGATCGCCCGAGAGCTCACTGAGGCGGGGGTCGTCATGCAACCGCGCCAACAAGCGGTCGGCCCAGTGGGCCAGCGCGTCTATGTCGGGCCCGCCCAACATGAAACTGTAAGGGGTGGGGGCGATGCGGTCATCGAGGGTAAGGTCTTGCACCGGCTGCGCATATGCTCGGGTGCCCGGCATCTGGGCCGCCTTGTCTTGCAAATCCTTCAGGGTATCGGTGAGGGTTTGCCTGCGCTCGGCCTTGGGTTCGAGGGAGACCAGCAAACGGCCCCGGTTGAGCGTGGGGTTTTGGCCATCCACACCGATGAAAGAAGCGACCGAACGCACACCGGGGACGGTGAGGTAAGACTGGGCCAGCTGGCGCTGTCGGTCTGCCATGGCGGAGAAAGAGGTTTGGGGCGGGGCTTCGGTCATGACCCAGACCGCGCCGGTGTCTTGCAAGGGAAATAAGCCTTTGGGCACCACGATATAGAGCCCAACCGTCATGAGCACCGTCACCGTGAACACCCACAGGGTCGGTTGGGGCCGATCGAGCACCCAGGACAGGGTCAGTGCGTAGCGGTCGATGAGGCGCTGGATGGCCTGCCAGGCCCGCTGCGCCCAGGGCGACTCTTGTTCGAGCGGCACATGGCGCAAGAGGCGGGCACACATCATGGGGGTGAGGGTGAGGGACACCACGGCACTGATGAGGATGGCCACCGCCAGGGTGATGGCGAACTCATGGAACAAACGCCCCACCACGTCGCCCATGAAGAGCAAAGGGATCAAGACCGCCACCAGGGAGAAGGTGAGTGAAATGATGGTGAAGCCGATCTGGCGCGAGCCATCGAGCGCGGCTTTCATGGGGGGCTGCCCCTGCTCGACCCCGCGTGCAATGTTCTCGATCATGACGATGGCGTCATCCACCACAAAACCGGTGGCGATGGTCATGGCCATGAGGGTGAGGTTGTTGATGGAGAAGCCCAGCAGGTACATGGCCGCGAAGGTGCCGACCAAGGAGACGGGCACGGCCACGCTGGGGATCAGGGTGGCGCGGGCGTTGCGCAAAAAAAGAAAGATGACCATGACCACCAGCGCCACGGCCAGCGCCAATTCAAACTGGACATCGCGCACCGAGGCACGGATGGTGGTGGTGCGGTCGTGCATGACTTGCAAGTCGACCGAGGCGGGCAAGGCCTCGCGCAGCGTGGGCAAGATGGCCTGGATGCGGTCCACGGTTTCAATGACGTTGGCGCCAGGCTGGCGCTGCACCTGAATCACGATGGCCGGATGGTCGTTGGCCCAGGCGGCCAGGCGCAGGTTTTCCGGGGCCTCGACCACTTGGGCCACATCGCCCAGCCGCAAGGCGTTGCCATTGCGATAAGCCAGCACCAGATCGGCATAGTCTTTGGGCTGGCGCATCTGGTCGTTGGCGTCAATAGCGCTGGCCCTCGCCGGGCCATCGAGATGGCCTTTGGCCAGATTGACGTTGGCCTGGGTGAGCAAGGTTCGCAAGGCGTCTATGGTGAGCCCGGAGGCCGCCAGCTTGTCGGTATCGACCTGCACCCGGATGGAGGGGCGTTGCCCACCGGCCAGGCTGACCTGGCCCACGCCATTGATCTGTGAGAGGCGTTGGGCGATGCGGTTTTCGACCAAGTCGTGCACCTGGGTGATGGGCAGGCTCGGGGAAGAAAGCGCCAGTGTCAGGATCGGCGCGTCGGCGGGGTTGACCTTGCGGTAAATCGGTGGCGTGGGCAGGTCGTTGGGCAAGAGGGTGGCGGCCGCATTGATCGCGGCCTGCACCTGCTGCTCGACCACATCGAGGCGCAGGTCAAGCTCGAAACGCAGGGTGATCATGGAGGCGCCGCCGCTGCTGATCGAGGTCATTTGCGCCAAACCGGGCATTTGACCGAATTGGCGCTCCAGCGGGGCCGTGATGGAGGCGGTGGTGACCTCAGGGCTGGCCCCGGGATAAAGGGTCGTGACCTGGATGATGGGGTAATCCACCTGCGGCAGCGAGGCCATGGGCAGCAGGCGATAGGCCAAACTACCCGCCAGCACGATGGCCAGCATGAGCAGGCTGGTGGCGATGGGCCGAAGGATGAAGAGGCGTGACAGGTTCATGCGCCGCTGCGACCTGCTTCACTGGCCCATGGACTGTCGCCGCTCGCGCATGCGCTGGAAATAAGCGCGGCGCTCTTCAGGGCTCATGGCCTGGACTTTGGCGGCGACCTCGGGGGGCAAGCGGTCCATCCAGGCGGGACGCGGACCCGCATCGGGGCTGGGTGCGCTGGCGGCAGACTGAGGCATGGCCGGGGCGGCGCCCTTGGCAGGGCCGGGCGCAGAGGCCGGACCTGCGGGAAGGCCCAGGCCGGTCGGCAGCGGCGGGTTCAGGGTGGTGACCACATCGACCCGTGAGCCATCGCGCAAACGGTCGGCCCCGTCGGTCACCACTGCATCGCCCGCTTTCAGCTCGCCCTGGGGCTCGATCGCCTGCCAATCGCCATCGCTGCCCAAAAGTTTGACCTTGGTCAGGCGCACCCGCTGGTCGGGCAAGACCTTGGCCACGAAGGTGCCCATATTGCCGCGCTGTATGGCGACAGTTGGCACCGAGAGTTGTTGGGGCAAGAGGTCTAACTGCAAGCGGGCTTGGGCAAACTGGTTGGGGAACAAGAGACCCTGTGGGTTGTCGAACAGGGCCTTGAGTTTGAGGGTGCCGGTGCTGAGGTCTATGGTGTTGTCGATGGCCGAAACCCGGCCCAGGGCCAAGGCCCGTCCGTCTCGATCCAAGGCCTGCACCGGCAAGCCCTGGGCGGTGCGCAGCTGGCGCTGTATCTGCCCCACATGCACATCGGGCACGGCGAACACCAGGGCCATCGGTTGGGTCTGGGTGATGGTGACCAAGCCAGCCAGGTCACTGGCACGCACCAGGCTGCCGAGCTCGACTTGCTTGAGCCCCAGGCGGCCACTGATCGGGGCGGTGACCTGGGTGTATGAAAGTTGCAGGCGGGCGTTGTCCACCTGGGCCATGTCGGCCTCGACGGTGCCTTGGAGTTGTTTGACCAGGGCGTCCTGGGTTTCAACCTGTTGGCGGGCGATGGCGTCTTTGGCCAGCAAGTCGCGATAGCGCGACAAGTCGAGCTCGGCATTGCGCAGGCTGGCCTGATCGCGCGCGAGTTGCCCCTGGGCCTGTTGCAAGGCCAGCTGATAACTGCGCGGGTCGATTTCGGCCAGCACGTCACCGGCCTTGACCTCTTGGCCCTCTTTGAAGCGGATGGCCCTGAGCTCTCCGTCGACTTTGGCGCGCACCACCGCTGTGTTGAGGGCACTGAAGGTGCCCAGCGCGTTGAGGCTGACCCGGATGTCGAGTTCGCGCGCCAAGGCCACGCTGACGGGTGTGCCGCGCATGCCGCCAGGCCCGGCACCGCCGGGGCCACGCCCCATGCCGGCGGGGGCGCCAGCCGCGGCATCGCCCTCGGTGGGCAAGAGCCAGCGGTCACGCACCGTGGGGTACCACCAGATGGCCGCGACCACCAAAGCCACGACCCCCATCCAAACCTTGGAAGAAGCCCGGCGCACGCGTGCCGCAGGTTCTTTTACCATTGCCCCGTCTCCATGTGGATGGCCACCTCGCAATCGTCAAATATTTCCAGCTTGGCAATTCTCACCCGAACCCCCATCACCCCGGGCAGCTGCATCAGCCGATGGGCCAGTTTGCCGATCAGGGTTTCCAATAGATTCACATGCTGGGCGGTGCATTCATTGATGATGATGCTGCGCACCTTGCGGTAATCGAGCACATGATGGATGTCGTCGTCGCTGGGCAGCAGGGGCTGGGTGCCGAGATTGAGTTCGGCGTCCACCTGGATGGGTTGCGGGGCGTTTTTTTCATGCTCCAAAATGCCCAGATTGGCATCGAAGCGCAATCCGCTCAAGCTCAGGGTCTGATTGCCTTTGTCCGCCATGGTGGGCTCACTCTTTCACACGGAAGGCCTGCACGCCCACCGCCTCGCAGTCGGGGTAGACATCGGGTTTGCGGGTGGAGACCTGGGCGGCGCGCACCCCGGGGTGGCGCATGATTTCATCGAGCACATCGTCGCACAGGGTTTCTTGCAGCATGATATGCCCCAAGGCGATGCGCCGATGCACCAGATCGCGCACAAAATCGTAGTCGACCACTTCGGCGATGTCATCGGCCTGGGGGGTGTGGCCAGCCAGATCGACATAGACATCAATGTCCAGAATGAGGCGCTGCGGGGCGACGCGCTCGAAGTCGTGGATGCCGATTCGAGCCTGCACGGTCAGGCCGCGCAAGAACATGCGGCGACAGTGGCGCAAAGAGGGGTCATGGGGGCTCATTCGGAATACTTTCTGAGGGCTTCGATGGGGACGTTCATCACATCACGGTCCATGCCCACCAGATGCTGGCCGTTGTCCACAGGCAAGCTGGCCCCGGTGATGGCGGGGTTTTGGGCGAGGTAGAGCACCGACTGGGCCACGAGTTTGGGGTCGATGGGGTGTCGCAGCAAATTGGCGCGCCCGGCGGCCTGAAAGTTGGCTTCGGTCTGCGGACCACTGAGGTAGAGCAGCCCCGGGGCCACGGCATTGACGCGCAGGGTGGGCGCCAGGGACTGGGCTTGCAAGGCCACGGCCTGGTGCAGGGCCAATTTGCTGAGGGTGTAAGAAAAATAATCGGGGTTGAGGTTGAAGACCTTTTGATCGAGGATGTGGACGAGGCTGGCCTGCGGCTGCCTGGATGCGCCGTGGATGCCGGCCAGCCAGCGGCCCATGCGCATGGGTGCCATGAGATTGACCTGCCATTGGGCCAGGGCCTGTTCGTCGTCAAAGTCGCTGGCGTGGTCGGGCATGAATAAGGAGGCGTTGTTGACCACGCAGCGCAAATCGGTGCCCAGGGTCTGCCCCATTTGGTCGCACATGGCGCGGGTCTGGCCCGCATCGGCCAGATCGGCCTGCAGCACCTGCGCGTCCACCCCATGGGCGCGGCACAGCGTGGCGACCTCTTCAGCACTGGCGCGCGACTCGCGGCAATGGACGGCCACAGACCAACCCGCTTGGGCAAACGCCAAACTGATTTCGCGACCCAGGCGATGGGCGCCGCCGCTGACCCAGACCCAATGTGACATAAAACGATTTTGTGCCAAAGACGCCATTGTGCTTGATTTGGGCTTCCGAGAGGGTCTGTGTGGGCATGGGATGGCCACGGCAGCGCAGGGGCATCACGACGTATCTTGGATAATGCGGCCATGAATGCACCCGATGCCCTTGCCCGGCTGATTGCCCGCCAGATGAGCCAAACCCAGGGCTGGATGGGGTTTGACCGCTTCATGGCGCTGGCCTTGTATGCCCCGGGCACGGGTTATTACAGCGGCCCTTTGCGCAAATTCGGGCGCATGCCCGACTCGGGCAGCGACTTTGTGACGGCCCCCGAGCTCTCCGTGTATTTCGGGCGCACCCTGGCACGTTCGGTGCAAGAGGCCCTGCAACGCACACAGACCACGGAGGTGTGGGAGTTTGGCGCCGGAACCGGCTCATTGGCGCTGCAATTGCTGGAGAGCCTGGGGGAAGCGGTGGGGTCTTATCACATCGTGGATCTGTCGGGCGGTTTGCGCCAGCGACAGCAAGAGACCCTGGCCGCACATGGCACGCGCGTGGTCTGGCACGATGAGTGGCCTGAGTCGTTTTGCGGGGTGGTGGTGGGCAATGAATTGCTGGACGCCATGCCGGTGCAACTGCTGGTGCGCCAAAACGGCCGCTGGTTTGAGCGCGGAGTGGTGGCCCAAGACGACCCCCGGCGCCCCTGGGCCTGGTCTGATCGGCCCACCGACTTGCGCCCCCCGCTGGAGATCGAAGGCACCCACGACTACCTCTGCGAGATCCATCCGCAGGCCGAGGCGTTCGTGCGCACCCTGGCCCAGCGCTTGCAGCGCGGGGCGGTCTTTTTGCTGGACTATGGCTTTCCTGAGCGCGAGTACTACCACCCGCAGCGCCACATGGGCACCCTGATGTGCCACCAGGGGCACCGCAGCGACCCCGACCCGCTGGCCGATGTGGGGACCAAAGACATCACCGCCCATGTCAATTTCACCGGCATCGCACTGGCCGCGCAAGAGGCCGGCCTGAAGGTGCTGGGCTATACCTCACAAGCCAGGTTTTTGATCAATGGCGGGATGGTTGAGCTGTTGGCCGATGCCAGCCTGCCTGAGCGGGCCATGGCGCAAAAGCTGCTGACAGAGCACGAAATGGGTGAATTGTTCAAGGTCATTGCGCTGGGCGCCGGGCCAGCCTGGGAGCCCCTGGGCTTTGCCCAGGGCGACCGCACCCATACCTTATAGGATAAAGAATGTTCCGCTGGCTGATTGTGGTGTTCATCGCGCTCTTGCTCATCAACAGCCTGACCCCGTGGCTGGAGAAACTCGGCTTTGGGCGCTTGCCGGGTGATTTCCGTTTCCGGTTGTTTCGCCGCGAGTGGTTCATTCCCCTGACCAGCACGGTGATCCTCAGTGGCCTGTGCGCCCTGATCGCCAAAATCGTGTGAAGCAGCGGCCTTGGCGCAAAAGTAGAGCATGGTGCGACAATACGGGCCATGATCACCCTGCCCGAAACCGCCCTGATTTCGCCCAAGATCGAGCGCGAGACCCATAAACTGGAAAAGCGCCTGTGCCGACTGGTCGGCGAGGCGATCATCGACTTCAATATGATCGAAGAGGGCGATCGGGTCATGGTCTGCCTGTCGGGGGGCAAGGACAGCTACGGCATGCTCGACATCTTGCTCAAGATGCAGGCCCGTGCCCCCATCCGCTTTAAGCTGATGGCCGTGAACCTGGACCAAAAGCAACCCGGCTTTCCTGCCGAGGTGCTGCCGAATTATTTGCGCGAGGTGGGGGTGCCCTTTCACATTGAAACGCAGGACACCTACTCGATCGTGAAAGACAAAATCCCTGAGGGCAAGACCATGTGCAGCCTGTGCAGCCGCCTGCGCCGTGGGATTTTGTACCGGGTGGCGCGCGAACTGGGGGCGACCAAGATCGCGCTGGGCCACCACCGCGACGATATCTTGCAGACGTTTTTCCTGAACATGTTTTTTGGTGCCAAGCTCAAGGCCATGCCGCCCAAACTGGTCAGTGACGACGGCCAGCATGTGGTGATCAGGCCGATGGCCTATGTGGCCGAGCGCGATCTGATCCGCTGGGCCGAGCACCGGCAATTTCCGATCATTCCGTGCACCCTGTGCGGCAGCCAGGAAAACCTGCAACGCAAACAGGTCGGCGCGATGCTGCGCGAGTGGGAAAAAAAGCACCCGGGGCGGCTGGACAATATGTTCAATGCGCTCAAGAGCGCCGTGCCCTCGCACCTGATGGACGCGGGGCTGTTTGACTTCAAAAACATCAAAGCGACGGGCACCGCTTTTGAGGGCGGCGACGTGGCCTTTGATGAAGAGCCCTTGCCCCAGACCACCGCAGCGGGCGGCCTGGGGCTGAAGATCATTTAAGGAAGCTCTGCAAAACCCCATGCATCGCTTCAACCCAAACTCGGGCGCCCTGCTTCGTTGAATTTCTTGCAGAGATATTCCGATATCTGCTTCGAAATCCGCCTTGCATGGCATCCCGATTTTGGGCGAAACTTACACGCAGCGAGTTTTACAGGGCTTCCTAAGACTTTTTGTAGGCGATGACGCGCTGGGTTTGCACGCCCAGGCCATCGATGCCCACGGTCATGACGTCACCGGGCTTGAGGAACACGGGTGCCGGTTTGCCGTTTTTCTTGATGCCCAACCCGACCCCCGGGGGTGTGCCGGTGGTGATCACATCGCCGGGCAAGAGGGTCATGAACTGGCTGCAGTAGCTGACCAGCTTTTCAACACCGAAGATCATGGTCTTGGTGCTGCCGTCTTGCATGCGCTGGCCATTGACATCCAGCCACATGCCCAGTTTGTGCGGGTTGGTGATTTCGTCTTTGGTGACCAGCCAGGGGCCGATCGGGCCGAAGGTGGGGCAGCCCTTGCCCTTGTCCCAGGTGCCGCCGCGCTCAAGCTGGTACTCGCGCTCGGACACATCATTCACGACGCAGTAACCGGCGACATAGTCCAGCGCTTCTTTTTGGGAGACATAGCTGGCTTTTTTGCCGATCACGATGCCGAGTTCGACTTCCCAGTCGCCCTTCTTTGAGCCCTTGGGCAGCATCACATCGTCGTCGGGGCCCTGAATGCAGCTGTTGGCCTTGAGGAAGACCACCGGCTCTTTGGGGATGGGCATGCCCGCCTCTTTGGCGTGGTCAACATAGTTGAGGCCGATGGCGATGAATTGGGGCACGAAGCTGACCGGGCAACCCATGCGCTGCTTGCCTTTGACCAGGGGCAGTTTGTCGGTTTTGAGTTTGGCGAGCTTTTTCAGCGTTTTTTCATCAAGGGTGTCGGGGCCGATGTCGGGCACGACGGCGCTGAGGTCGCGCAGATGGCCTGCAGCGTCAATGAGGCCGGGTTTTTCCTGGCCGGGTTTGCCATAGCGTACAAGTTTCATGGTTTCTCCTTTTGAATTCTGTGAGACTGAAAATCAGTAAGTGGCGCGTCCGCCAGAGAGGTCGAACACGGCACCGGTGGTGAACGAGCAGTCTTCGGTGCACAACCAAACCACCATGGCGGCGATTTCGTCGGGGGTGCCAAAACGGCCCATGGGGATCTTGCTGAGCATGAAGTTGATGTGCTGCTCGGACATTTGATCAAAGATCGCCGTCTTGACGGCGGCAGGTGTCACGCAGTTGACCTTGATGTCGAGGTCAGCGAGCTCTTTGCCCAGTGACTTGGTCAGCCCGATCACGGCCGCCTTGCTGGTGCTGTAAGCGCTGGCATTGGGGTTGCCCTCTTTGCCAGCGACCGAGGCGATGTTGACGATGCGGCCATATTTGCGCTGGCGCATATGCGGCACCAATTCGCGACAACCGTGAAAAACACCGTTGATGTTGATGTTCATCACCTGTTGCCAATCTTCAATGCCGTAATCCCACAGCTTGACGTTGGGGCCGCTGATCCCGGCGCAATTGACCAGGGCGTCAACGGGCGCGATGGCCACGGTCTGGGCGGTGGCTTGCACCACGGCGGCATGGCTGGTGACGTCGACGGCCACGCAAGCGACCTGAGCCCCGGGGAAGCGGGCCTTGATTTTTTCGGCGGCGGCGCCCATGCCACCGATGTCGCGATCCCAAAGCGTGACACGGGCGCCCGATGCGACCATGCGCTCGGCAATGGCGTAGCCCAGGCCGGTTGCGCCGCCGGTGACCACACCATGGCGGCCCTTCATGTCCAGTTGGTTCATATGCGTCGTCTCCTGTTTTGTTGTCCCATGCGAGGCATGCGGCCTGACATGATAGGGCAAGTTATGGTGAAATGTTTGTCGTCAACGCTCAGAGACCGCCGCCATGCCCATGCACTTTCAAGCCCAAGACCTGGAAGACCAACTCAGCCGCCTGTTTGAAGCCGCCGGTAGCCAGGCCGCCGAAGCGCGCACCGTGGCCGCCAATCTGGTGCTGGCCAACCTCAGCGGCCACGACTCGCACGGGGTCGGCATGGCACCACGCTATATCGACGCCATCTGCGAAGGCGGCCTGACGCCCAACACAGCGGTGCAGGTGCGCACCGACCATGGCATGTTGCTGGGCCTGGACGGGCGACAAGGCTTCGGGCAAATCGTGGGCAGCCAGGCCATGGGGATGGCCATGGACAAAGTGCGCCAGCATGGCGCCTGCATCTATACCCTCTCGCACGCCCATCACCTGGGGCGCATCGGTCACTTTGCCGAAATGGCGGTGGAGCGCGGGCTGATCTCGCTGCATTTTGTCAATGTGCGCTCGCGCCCGGTGGTGGCGGCATGGCATGGGGGCGATGGCCGCTATGGCACCAACCCCTGTTGCATCGGCATCCCGATGGGGCTGGGCGAGGCCCGCCGCGAACCCTTTGTGCTGGACTTCGCCACCAGCCGGGTGGCGCAGGGCAAGATGAGGGTGGCGCACAACCTGGGCAAGTCGGTCGAGCCCGGCACGCTGATCGACGAATACGGCCAAGCCACCACACGCCCCGGGGTGGTGGTGGTGCCGCAGAGCAATGGCCGCTATGGGGCCCTGATGCCGTTTGGCGAACACAAGGGCTTCGGGCTGGCCGTGGCCTGCGAATTATTGGGCGGAGCACTGAGTGGCGGGGGCACGTGGCACCACGAGGCCAACGACAAACGCGCGGTCTATAACGGCATGCTGGGCATTGTGATCGACCCGCAGGCGCTGGGCGTGGCCGAGTCGTTCAGTGCCGAGGCCCTGGCCTTTGCCGACTGGCTGAAGGCCAGCCCGGATGCGCCGGGCACCGACGGCGTGCATCTGGCGGGCGAACCGGAACGCCAAGCGCGCAAGGACCGCCGCGCACAGGGCATAGAGGTGGATGACAACACCTGGGCCGAGATTGTGGCCTCGGGGGCCAAGGTGGGCCTGAAGATCTGAGCCTGAGGGGGCAGGCCGGGCCTGCTTCAGGACATGAGGGCCAGGGCCTGATCGAGGGTCTCTGATGGGCTTTTCTTGAAGCCCGAACGACAAAAGCGCTGCAGCCGACCGACGGTGAAGGCCGTGAGCACCGAGGCCCGCACCTGGGCCTCGACGGTGGGGGTGCTGGACTGCTGAATGGCCGCCGACTCGCGCAGCACCTGACGCAGGCTGAGCTCGATGCGGTCAAAGAAATGGTTCATGCGTTGCTGCAGGCGCTCGTTTTCGTGCACCAGTGCATCGCCCACCATGACCCGCGCCATGCCCGGATTGCGCTCGCCGAATTGCAAGGTGAGGGCCACCACCCGGGCGGCCTTGGAGACGCCATCGCCCTCGCGCTCGACCACCTGATTGATGAGGGTGAAGACAGTTTGCTCGATGAAATCGATCAGCCCCTCGAACATTTGCGCCTTGCTGGCGAAGTGCCGGTACAGGGCGGCTTCGCTGACTTGCAATTGGGCCGCCAGTGCGGCTGTGGTGACGCGTTCAGCCCCGGGTTGTTCCAGCATGGTGGCCAGGGCCTGCAAGATTTGCATGCGGCGCTCGCCGGGCTTGGGCCGCTTGCGCGTCGCCGAAGCTGGGGTGGGGGATGTCTCGGCTTGAGATGCGTCCTGTGACTCGGACATGGGGTGGCCTCCGGGCTCAATGCGAACGGATCATGGTACCAAAGGCCTGATCCGTCAGAATTTCCAACAACAAGGCGTGGGGTACACGTCCATCGATGATGTGTACCGAATTCACGCCACTTTTGGCGGCATCGAGGGCGCCGCTGATTTTGGGCAGCATGCCCCCGCTGATGGTGCCGTCTTCGAACAATTCGTCGATGCGACGGGCCGTCAAATCGGTGAGCAGTTGCCCGTTTTTGTCCAGCACGCCGGGGGTATTGGTGAGCAACACCAGTTTTTCGGCGCGCAGCACGGTGGCCAGTTTGGCGGCCACCACGTCGGCATTGATGTTGTAGCTCTCGTTTTCGCTGCCAAAGCCCAAGGGGCTGATGACCGGAATGAAGGCGTCTTTTTGCAAGGCCTGAACCACGCTGGGGTCGATGGCGGAGATGTCCCCGACCTGCCCCACATCATGGGTGATGGCGGGGTCTTTGAGGTCGACCATTTTGAGCTTTTGGGCGCGGATCAGTCCGCCGTCACGCCCGGTCAAGCCGACCGCCTTGCCACCGGCCTGATGGATCAGGCCGACGATGTCTTGCTGCACTTCACCGGCCAATACCCACTCGACCACTTCCATGGTCTCGGCGTCGGTGACGCGCATGCCCTGTATGAATTCGCCCTTTTTGCCCAGGCGGCTGAGGGCGTTTTCAATTTGCGGCCCGCCGCCGTGCACCACCACCGGATTCATGCCGACCAGGCGCAGGAGCACCACGTCTTCGGCGAAATCGGCCTGCAGCTCAGGGTCGGTCATGGCATTGCCGCCGTATTTGATGACCAGGGTCTTGCCGTGAAATTTGCGAATGTAGGGCAGCGCCTGCGCCAGGATTTCGGCCTTGTCGCGGGCGTCGATGCGGGTTTGGGTGTCGGATTTCATGGGTATGGGGTTCTTTGCGTGCATTTTGCATCAAGACCGGGCCGCCCCGGACACCGGGGCGGCGCAAAGGCCGGATGGAGCAAGTCCCCCCTGAGAAAGACCCGCCCACGCATGATTTGGGGAAACTCTGCGAAACTTGCACGCAGCGAGTTTTGCAGACCTTCCCTAGTTAATATTAACATTACTATTTTCAGGCGATAGAAGATTTATAATGAATGTATATTTTGAATATATTTAAAAACGGGAGATCACCATGCCACGCATGACAGTTGCCAGTCAGTTGGAGAAAATACGGGCGGCCCGCGCGAAACTCGAGCGCGAAGAAAAGAAATTGCTCAGCCGCGGCCATGACAAGGCTTTGGGCCAAATTGTTCAAATCGCCCGCGATGCCGGTTTGAATATGGAACAAATTGCCGCCGCGATGGGCGGTAAAACCCGCGCCAAGTCGGCCAAAGCCGGCAAAGAGGGGGTCAAAACCGCCCGCAGATCGACGGCAGGACGCAAAGTGGCGCCCAAATACCGCGACCCCGCCAACCCGCAAAACACCTGGACGGGCCGTGGCCGCATGCCGCGTTGGGTGGCCGACCTGGAGGCCAAAGGCGAATTGGCCAAGGCGGCAATCTCGGCCTGAGATCCGCCTAACAGGCCGTTTTTAAATATTCACGCCAGGAACCGGCCTGGCTGTCTTTGGCCGCCAGGGTGGGGGGCTTGCCATTTAATTCGGCCAGGGGCCAAAGAATATTCAAATCCGGGTCGTTCCAGGCCAAGGAACGCTCTAATTTGGGGTACCAATATTCGGTGGTTTTGTATAAAAAATCAGCCGTTTCGGACAAGACCAGAAAACCGTGCGCAAAGCCCGGCGGCACCCACATCTGGAGCTGATTGTCGGCACTGAGGCGCTGTGACACCCAGCGTCCCAGGGTGGGTGAGCCCGGCCGCAGGTCGACCGCCACGTCAAACACCTCGCCCGCAGTGACACGCACCAGTTTGCCTTGCGGCTGTTCAACCTGATAGTGCAAACCCCGCAATACCCCGCGCGCCGAGCGGCTGTGATTATCTTGAACAAATACTTCATTTAAGCCGGTGACCTTTTGAAAATCACGCTGGTTAAAACTTTCCATGAAAAAACCGCGTTCATCGCCAAACACCTGGGGTTTTAAAACCAGCACATCGGGAATATCTGTTGAAATAAGTTGATACGCCATTTTGAATATTCAAATGAGTTGCAGAAGATATTGGCCGTAAGCGTTTTTGGCCAAGGGCCGGGCGATTTTTTCCAGCTGGGCGGTGTCGATCCAGCCCGAGGAATAAGCGATTTCTTCCGGGCAGGCCACCATCAGGCCCTGGCGTTTTTGCAAGGTGGCGATGAAACTGGCGGCCTCTTGCAAACTGTCATGGGTGCCGGTGTCGAGCCAGGCGTAGCCACGCCCCATGATTTCGACATTCAGGGTATTTTGATTTAAATACAGGCGATTGAGGTCGGTGATTTCGAGCTCGCCCCGGGCGGAGGGTTTGATGTCGCGCGCCAAATCGCACACCAGCTGGTCATAAAAATAAAGCCCGGTGACGGCGTAATTGGATTTGGGTGTTTTGGGTTTTTCTTCGATCGACAAGGCCCTTTGCTGGGCGTCGAATTCGACCACCCCGTAACGCTCGGGGTCGTGGACATGGTAGGCAAAAACGGTGGCGCCCTGCTGCCGCTGGTCGGCCTGGCGCAGCTGACGCACGAGGTCGTGCCCGTAAAAAATATTGTCACCCAAGACCAGTGCGCTGGGGTGGCCAGCCAAAAAGTCGCGGCCGATCAGGAAGGCCTGCGCCAAGCCATCCGGGCTGGGCTGTACGGCGTACTGGAACTGCATGCCCCAGGCGCTGCCATCGCCCAGCAACTCGGCAAAACGCGGGGTGTCTTGCGGGGTCGAAATGATGAGCACCTCACGGATGCCTGCCAACATCAGTGTGCTGAGGGGGTAATAAATCATGGGCTTGTCGTAGACCGGCAGCAGCTGTTTGGATACCGCCTGAGTCACCGGGTAGAGCCGGGTGCCCGAGCCACCGGCCAGGATGATGCCTTTTCTGTGCATGGGGGGGAGTCCTTCTTAGAGCGGGGTTGCAGATGATCGGGTGTGCAGCAAGGGCCGCCGGGTGTGGGCATGGGTGATGGCCAGGCCGAGGGCATCGGCGGCATCGGGGCCGGGCAAGCCGGGCAGACGCAAGAGCCGACGCACCATCTCTTGCACCTGCGCCTTGGCCGCCTTGCCGTGGCCTGCGACCGCCTGTTTCATTTGCAAGGCGGTGTACTCGTGCACCGTCAAACCGGCGTGCACCAGGGCACACAGGCACGCGCCTCGCGCCTGCCCCAATTTGAGGGTGGCTTGGGGGTTGACATTGACAAACACCACTTCGAGGGCGGCGACCTCGGGTTGATAGCGCTGTATGACTTCGCTGAGGCTGGAGAACAAGAGGCCGATGCGGGTGGGCAAATCGTCGCTGGGGGCGTCAGCGGTGCTGATGGTGCCGCTGGCCAGATAGGTGAGCTGGGTGCCTTGTGCTTCGATGAGCCCAAAGCCGGTGCGGCGCAATCCGGGGTCTACGCCCAACACCCGCATGGCTCACCAGGCCGGGGCCAGCTCGGCCAGGCCGCGCGGGGCCTGGCGGATGTCATCGAAGGTCACGATCTCATACGACTGGGGGCGGCTGAGCAATTCGCGCAGCAGCCGATTGTTCATGGCGTGACCTGAACGAAAGGCGCTGTAGGCCGCCAACAGGGGCTTGCCCAGGATATAGAGATCGCCCATGGCATCGAGGATTTTGTGTTTGACGAACTCGTCGTCATAGCGCAAGCCGTCGGCGTTGAGCACCTTGTAGTCGTCCATCACGATGGCGTTGTCGAGGCCACCGCCTAGCGCGAGGCCGTTGGCACGCATCATTTCGACGTCGCGGGTGAAGCCGAAGGTGCGGGCGCGGGCGATATCGCGGGCATAGCGGCCACTGGCCATGTCAAAGCTGACCTGTTGGCCGGTGGCGTCTACCGCCGGGTGGCGAAAATCAATCTCGAAACTCAGTTTGAAGCCATGGTGCGGGTCTAAACGGGCCCACTTGCCTTGCTCGCCCTCACCTTCGCGAACCTCGATGGGCTGGAGCACCCGCAAAAAACGCTTGGGGGCGTTTTGCAGCTCTATGCCTGCGCTTTGGATGAGGTAGACGAAGGAAGAGGCCGAGCCGTCAAGGATGGGGACTTCTTCCGCCGTGATGTCGATGTAGAGGTTATCGATGCCCAAGCCGGAGCAGGCCGACATGAGGTGCTCTATGGTGTGAACCTTGACCCCCTGGGCGCTGATGGTCGAGGCCAGCCGGGTGTCGGTGACGGCCAAGGCATTGACCGGGATGTCCACCGGGTGGCTGAGGTCCACACGGCGAAAGACGATGCCGGTGTCGGGCAGGGCCGGGCGCAGGGTCAACTCAACGCGTTGACCGCTGTGCAGGCCTACCCCGACGGCCTTGGTCAGCGATTGGATCGTTCTTTGTGGTAACACAACCCTATTTTATCGCTTTAGTCCGCCTGCTTGCGCAGGAAGGCCGGAATCTCCAGATCGTCCATGCCGCCCGAAGACAGGGCGTCGACCTTGGCCGCCGCCTGGGTGCGGTTGTTGCGCCACACGCTGGGGACATCGAGGCCGCTGTAGTTGGGCTGCAAACCCTGGCCCAGAACCATGGGGGTGGCGGCCGGTGTGCCGACGGCAGGCTCTAACACCCCGATGGGGGCGTTGTCGGTGCCGGTGCGCACGACTTTGAGGGTCTGGGTGCCGCGCTGGGCATCGGTGCCCAGCAGGCCGGTGGCGACCACGGTGACGCGAATTTCGTCGTTCAGGCTGTCGTCATAGGCGGTGCCGTAGATGACCTGGGCGTCATTGGAGGCGTAAGCACGGATGGTGTCCATGGCTTTGCGCGACTCGGAGAGCTTGAGTCCGCCTTTGGCTGCCGTGATCAGCACCAGCACCCCCTTGGCGCCCGACATGTCCACCCCTTCGAGCAAGGGGCAGGCCACGGCCTGCTCGGCGGCGATGCGGGCGCGATCGGGGCCGCTGGCTTTGGCGGTGCCCATCATGGCTTTGCCCTGCTCGCTCATGACTGTGCGCACGTCTTCAAAGTCAACGTTGACCAGGGCTTCGACATTGATGATCTCGGCGATGCCGCCGACCGAATTGCGCAGCACGTCATTGGCGTAGGCAAAGGCCTCGTCCTGGCTGATGTCTTCGCCCAGCACTTCAATGAGTTTTTCATTGAGCACGACGATGAGCGAGTCGACATTGGCCTCAAGCTCGGCCAAGCCTGCATTGGCGTGGCCCATGCGCTTGCCGCCTTCCCACTCGAAAGGCTTGGTCACGACGCCCACGGTGAGAATGCCCATTTCGCGCGCGACGCGGGCCACCACCGGGGCTGCACCGGTGCCGGTGCCGCCGCCCATGCCGGCGGTGATGAAAAGCATATTGCAGCCTTCGAGCGCTTCGCGAATGCTGTCGACCGCGGCTTCGGCGGCCTCACGGCCCCGCTCGGGCTTGCTGCCTGCGCCCAAACCGCTGTGGCCGAGCTGGATGACTTTGTGGGCCGAGCTGGCGCGCAAGGCTTGCGCGTCGGTGTTGGCGCAGATGAACTCGACGCCCTGAACGCCACAACGGATCATGTGCTCGACGGCGTTGCCGCCGCCGCCACCGACGCCGATGACCTTGATCATGGTGCCTGAGTTGAACTCTTCGGTCTCAATCATTTCGATGCTCATGTTCTCTCCAATTTTCAATGAATGCAGTTGCTGATTTGGTGATGGTTTTTGTCTGTGGATGGCCTGAGGGTCAACATCGCATCGGTGGCGCGCCACGGCAGCAGGGCCGCCAGCGGCGTTGCAAGGCCGGCGGGACCGGGCAGGCGAAGGGGGGAATGATGGGGTGTTGGTGTGTCATCAGAAGTTCCCTACGAACCAGTCTTTGATCCGACCCATGGTGGTTTTGATCGAGCCGCTTTTTTGGGCCACCTTGAGGCCGCGCAATCGGCCCATGTGGGCCTCTTCCAGCAAGCCCAGCACGGTGGCGGCGCGGGGTTGCGACACCATGTCGGCCAAGGGACCGGCGTAGTGGGGCAAACCACGGCGCACGGGCTTGAGGAATATGTCTTCGCCCAGCTCGACCATGCCCGGCATGACGGAGCTGCCACCGGTGAGCACGATGCCTGAGGAGAGCACCTCTTCATAGCCCGAGTCACGGATGACTTGCTGGACCAGCGAGAAAATTTCTTCCACACGCGGCTCGATCACACCGGCCAGCGCCTGGCGGCTGAGCATGCGCGGACCGCGGTCGCCCAAGCCGGGCACCTCGACTTGCATTTCAGGGTCGGCCAGCATTTGCTTGGCATACCCTGATTCGACTTTGATGTCTTCGGCATCTTTGGTGGGGGTGCGCAAGGCCATGGCGATGTCGCTGGTGATCAGGTCACCGGCAATCGGGATGACCGCCGTGTGGCGGATGGCCCCGCCCGTGAATATCGTCACATCGGTGGTGCCTGCCCCGATGTCGACCAAAACCACACCCAGCTCTTTTTCGTCGGGGGTCAGTACCGCATGGCTGGAGGCCAGGGGGTTGAGCATGAGTTGCTCGACATCGAGGCCGCAGCGGCGCACACATTTGATGATGTTTTCAGCGGCGCTTTGGGCGCCGGTGACGATGTGTACCTTGGCCTCGAGGCGGATGCCGCTCATGCCGATGGGCTCTTTGACATCTTGCCCGTCGATGACAAATTCCTGGGCTTCGACCAGCAAAAGCCGCTGGTCGGTGGAGATATTGATGGCCTTGGCGGTCTCCAGCACGCGGGCCACATCGGCGGCCGAGACCTCGCGCTCTTTGATGGCCACCATGCCGCTGGAATTCATGCCCCTGATGTGGCTGCCGGTGATGCCGGTGTAGACCCGGGTGATTTTGCAGTCGGCCATCAACTCGGCTTCTTTGAGGGCCTGCTGAATGCTTTGCACTGTGGCGTCGATGTTGACCACCACGCCCCGCTTGAGGCCGTTGCTGGGCGCAACGCCCAAGCCGGCCATTTTCATTTCACCGCCAGGCAGCAGCTCGGCCACCACAGCCATGATCTTGCTGGTACCGATGTCCAGCCCCACCACCAAATCCTTGAATTCTTTTGCCATGTGGACCTCGTGATTTCCTGTTATTTCATCCCTTTGTTCGATTCAACCGTGCTGACGCCACGCATGCGCAAGGCATAGCCGTTGACGTGGCGCAAATCGGCCATCTCCAGTGCCTTGACCTGGCGCCCCCAGCGCTTTCCCGCCTCGGGCAGGGAGAGGGCGAACATGTCAAAGCGTTCCTGTATTTCCGGCAGCGAGCCGCGACCCAGCTCAATGACCGCCCCTTGCTCGGTGCGGGCCCGCCAACCGCCGCGCGGGCTCAATTCAAGCATCGCCAGGTCCAGTCCCAAAGCGCGGAAACGATCGCGCAAGGTGAGGTAGGCCTGCAGCACCAGGCCGGATTGGTTGTCGGGGCCGCTGAGGCGCGGCAAATCGTCGTCTTCGAGCTCGCCCAGATTGGGTTCGAAAATTTCACCGTGGCTGTTGAGCAGGCGTTCATCGGTGGCCGACCCCCAATAGGCCGCAGGTCGATGCTCTTCCAGATGCACCCGCAAGCGGTTCGGGAACTCGCGCTCGACGATGGCGTTGCGCACCCAGGGGAGTTGCTGAAACACTTTGCGGGTTTGCTGCAAATCGACCGTGAAAAAACTGCCCGTCAGCTTCGGGGTGACATTGGCTTTGAGGGTGACCCCATTGGTGTGCCGGACGTCGCCGGTGACGGTGATGCCCGCCAAGTCAAAGAGGGGCAGCCGCGCCACCCACTGCGCCAGGCCCCAGGCCAGACCCGAGAGCAAACCCGCCAGCAAAAGCCCAGACAGGCCATTCATGAGCCGCACATCCATGGGCAGAGTCAGGGGCATGGCGGCGGCTTTCATGCGGCCCTCCCGTCCAGGGCAGCCGAGCGCAACAGCCACAGGCAAAGCTCGTCGTAGGTGACGCCGGCGGCCCGCGCGGACATGGGCACCAGGGAGTGCGAGGTCATGCCGGGGGAGGTGTTCATTTCCAGCAAAAACGGCTTTTGGTCGCTGCGCCGAATCATGAGGTCGGCGCGGCCCCAACCGCGACAGCCCAGGGCGCGGTAAGAGGCCAGCACCAGTTGCTGGATGTCTTCCTCAAGTTGGGCCGACAAGCCGCTGGGGCAATGGTATTGGACGTCATCGGTGAAATATTTGTTCTGGTAGTCGTAATCGCCATTGGGGGCGGCGATGCGCACCACGGGCAAAGCGATGGCCGACTCACCCTGGCCCAGCACCGGGCAGGTGACCTCGTCGCCTTCGATGAAGGCCTCGGCCAGCAAAGTAGGGTCTAAACGCAGCGCGGTTTGGGCCGCGGCCTCCCACTGGCTTTCGTGCTCGACCTTGGTGACCCCGATGGAGGACCCCTCATGCGGGGGCTTGACGATGAGCGGCAAGCCCAGCCGGGGAATGATTTGCGCCATGGCCGCCGGTGTCTGCTCTTCGGCGCCGAGGCTGACGGAGGGCGGGGTGGAGAGGCCGATATGTGTCCAAATGCGCTTGGTCATCACCTTGTCCATGGCCAGGGCCGAGGCCAGCACGCCAGAGCCGGTGTAGGGGATGCCCAGCAGCTCCAGCGCACCCTGGATGGTGCCGTCTTCGCCATGGCGGCCATGCAGGGCAATGAAGGCACGCTCAAAGCCCTGTGTGCGCAAGTCAGACAGGTTTTGCCGGGCCGGGTCAAAGGCATGGGCGTCAACGCCGCGTGAACGCAGCGCCTGCAAGACACCCTGCCCTGACATCAGCGAGACCTCGCGCTCTGAAGAGTCTCCGCCCATGAGCACCGCCACCTTGGTCTGGGCAGTCCAGGCGGGGACATGGGGCAATTGAAACGCCGTCATGCGCCACCCCCTTGCCGGATGATCGCGGGCACCTGGCCGATGGAGCCCGCCCCCATGCACATGACGACATCGCCGTCTTGGGCCTGGGCGCTGATTTGTTGGGCCAAAGCCCGAATGTCGGGGCTGAAATGGATGTCTTGCATGCCCTCTAAGCGCAGGGCACGCACCAGGCTGCGGCCATCGGCAGCGGCAATGGGGGCTTCGCCTGCGGCATACACCTCGGTCAACCAGACCCCGTCGGCGTCTTTGAGCACACGCACAAAATCTTCGAAGCAGTCGCGGGTGCGGGTGTAGCGATGGGGCTGGAAAGCCACCCGGATGGCCCGCCCGGGGAATGCCCCGCGCGCAGCGGCGATGGTGGCTTGCAATTCGACCGGGTGATGGCCGTAATCTTCAATGAGGGTGAAACGACCGCCCGCAGTGGCGGGCACCTCGCCGTGCGACTGGAAGCGCCGACCGACGCCCTTGAACTCGGCCAAGGCCTTGCAGACCGCCGCATCGGGCACACCCAACTCGACCGCCACCGAAATGGCGGCCAGGGCGTTGCGCACATTGTGGACGCCGGGCAGATTGAGGGTGACATCCATGTCTGGTAATTCGACCCCGTTGCGGCGTGTGACGCGAAAGCGCATGCGCGAGCCGTCTGCTCTCACCTCGTGGGCCCGCACTTGCGCCCCATCGTCCAGGCCATAGGTGGTGATGGGCCGCGAGACCTGGGGCAGGATGCTGCGCAGGGCCGGGTCATCGATGCACAAAATGGCCGCGCCATAAAAAGGCATGCGGTGTAAAAACTCGATGAAAGCGCCTTTGAGCCGCTCGAAGTCGTGCCCATAGGTGTCCATGTGATCGGCGTCGATATTGGTCACGACCGACATGACCGGGGTGAGGTTGAGGAAGGACGCATCGGATTCGTCTGCCTCGACCACAATGTGTTCGCCGCTGCCGAGTTTGGCATTTGCGCCTGCGCTGTTGAGGCGGCCTCCGATGACAAACGTCGGGTCCATGCCGCCCTCGGCCAGCACACTGGCCACCAGGCTGGTGGTGGTGGTCTTGCCGTGGGTGCCCGCGATGGCGATGCCCTGCTTGAGCCGCATGAGCTCAGCCAGCATGACCGCACGCGGCACCACCGGGATGAGTTTGGCGCGGGCGGCCAGCACTTCAGGGTTTTGCGCATCGACCGCCGTGGAGGTGACGACCGCATCGGCCCCGGCAATGTGCGCGGCGCTGTGGCCCACATGGGTTTTTATGCCCAGTTTGGACAGGCGCTGCAAGACGGCGCCGTCGCTGAGGTCGGAGCCGGAGACTTGATAGCCGAGGTTGAACAAGACTTCAGCGATACCGCTCATGCCGGCCCCGCCGATGCCGACAAAGTGGATGTGGCGGATGGCGTGCTTCATGCGGCCACCTCTTGGCAGGCTTGCACCATCTTGGCCACGGCGTCGGTCTGGCGGCAGGCATGGGCCTGAACAGCCACCTTGAGCAAGGCCGTGCGGTCCAACTCGCACAGGCGTTGGGCCAGTGCAGGGGCTGTCAATTCGGACTGCGGCCACAAGCTGGCGGCCTCGCGTTGGGTGAGGAAGCGGGCGTTGTGGGTCTGGTGGTCGTCGACGGCGTGCGGAAAAGGCACCAGGATCGAAGCCACACCGATGGCGGCCAACTCGGTCACGGTGCTGGCCCCGGCCCGACAAATGACGAGATCGGCGTCGGCCATGGCCTGGGCGGTGTCGTGGATGAAAGGGGTCAACTCGGCCTGTACTCCCGCCTGGGCGTAATTGGCACGCAATTCGTCGATTTGAGTGGCGCCGCTTTGGTGAATCACTTGTGGCCTGGACTCGGGGTCGATGAGGGCCAAGGCCTGGGGCACGATGCGATTGAGGGCTTGTGCCCCGAGGCTGCCCCCCAAAACCAATATGCGCAAGGGGCCGCTGCGGCGGGCAAAACGGGCCTCGGGCGGGGGATGGCGCAAGAACTCGGCACGCAAGGGGTTGCCCACCCAAATGCCTTGCGGCAACGCCTGCGGGAAGGCACAAAAAATCTTTTGCGCCCCGTGTGCCAGCCAGCGGTTGGCCATGCCCGCCACCGAGTTTTGCTCGTGCAAGAACAAGGGCACGCCCAGCCATCTGGCCATGCAGCCGCCGGGAAAACTGATGTAGCCGCCAAAGCCGACCACCACCTGGGGGCGCAGGGCCAGAATGATGCGGCGGCTCTGCCCAAGTGCGCCCCAGAGCCGACGCGGCAACTGCCACAGCGTGCGCCAGCCCTTGCCGCGCAAGCCGGAAAAATCGACCGGGTGCAACTCGATGCCGCGCTCGGGCACCCATGCACTCTCCATGCTCGGGGCAGGGGCGCCCAGCCAATGGATCTGCCAACCCTGCTCGCGCAGCCCCTGGGCCAACGCCAGCCCGGGGAAGATGTGCCCCCCCGTGCCTCCGGCCATGATCAAGGCAACGGGTGCCATCAGACGCGCCCCCCGTGTTGCAATTGCCGGTTCTCGTGGTCTACCCGCAGCACCACGGCAATGGCCACCAGATTCATCAGGATGGCCGAGCCGCCGTAACTCATGAGCGGCAAGGTGAGCCCTTTGGTGGGCAGTGCGCCGAGGTTCACCCCCATGTTGATGAAAGCCTGAAAACCGATCCAGATGCCCACACCCTGGGCCAGCAAGCCCGCGAACACCCGGTCCATGGCCACCGCCAGGCGCCCGATTTGCATGATGCGCCGGGTCAGCCAGAGGTACAGGCCGATGGCCAGCAAGAGGCCCACAAAGCCGAACTCTTCGCCCAACACAGCCAGCAAGAAGTCGGTGTGCGCTTCGGGCAGCCAGTGGAGTTTTTCGATGCTGCCGCCCAGGCCGACGCCGAACAATTCGCCCCGTCCTATGGCGATGAGGGCATGCGAGAGCTGATAGCCCTTGCCGATGGCGTGCTCTTTGCTCCACGGGTCGAGGTAGGCAAAGATGCGCTCACGCCGCCACTCGGACAGCGCAATCATGAGGCCGAAGGCCACCAGCAAAACGGCGGCGATGAGGAAGAACATGCGGGCGTTCACCCCGCCCAGGAATAGGATGCCCATGGCGATGACGGCAATCACCATGAAGGCGCCCATGTCAGGCTCGGCCAGCAAGAGGGAGCCCACCACCGCCACGGCCAGGCCCATGGGCGCGACGGCGCTGAAGAACTTTTCTTTGACCTCCATCTTGCGCACCATATAGCTGGCCGCGTAGAGCAAGACGCCAAATTTGGCCAGCTCGGAGGGCTGAAAATTCATGACCCCCAGCGAAATCCAGCGCCGTGCGCCGTTGACGCCTTTGCCGATGAATGGAATGAGCACCAGGATGAGCAGCACCAGCGAGGCCACGAACACCCAGGGCGCAAGACGCTCCCAGGTGTCTATAGAGGTCTGAAAGACCAGCACAGCCACCACCAGGGCGATGACGATGGAGAACGCATGGCGCACCAGAAAATGATGCGGGGCGTAATTGGCAAAGCGGGGGTTGTCGGGCATGGCGATGGAGGCCGAATAAACCATGACCAAGCCCCACAAGACCAGGGTGGCCACCACCCACAAGAGCGCTTGGTCGATGCCCGTGACATGAACCGGAGCGGCGCGGGTGCGGCTGAATTCGGTGCCTTTGACGCGCACCGGCAACTCGTCGGGGCCGATCTCAGCGGCGCCAGTGCGCCAGCGGGTCCACCAGTGGCCGACGGCGCTCATGCCACCCCCTTGGCCGTGGCGATGTCGCGCACGGCCTGAACAAACACCTCGGCCCGATGGGCATAGTGTTCGAACATGTCAAAACTGGCGCAGGCAGGCGACAGCAACACGGCGTCACCGGCTTGGGCATGATCGCGGCACCAGGCCACCGCCGAGGGCAAATCGGCGCAGGTGGCCATGGCGACCCCGGTGCCCGACAAGACCTCGGACAATAGATGGGCATCGCGGCCGATCAGGGCGACGCCGGACACATGGCGCCTGACGGGTTCCACCAAGGGTGCAAAGTCTTGTCCTTTGCCTTCACCGCCCAGGATGACCCAGACGCGGCGCTCGGCCCCCAAGCCTTGTATGGCGGCCATGGTGGCACCGACATTGGTGCCCTTGCTGTCGTCGAAATACTCGACATCGTCCACGATGGCGACCGACTCGACCCGATGCGGCTCGCCGGCGTATTCGCGCAAACCGTACAACATGGGTGCCAGCGATTGTCCGGTGCTGGCGGCCAGTGCCAGGGCCGCCAAGGCATTGAGGGCGTTGTGTCGCCCGCGGATGCGCAAGGCGTCGGCTGGCATGAGGCGTTGCAGGAAGATCTCTTCTTCCTCGCCCTTTTTGCGCTTGAGGGTTTCATCGGCCGGCAGGGCGCGCACCAGCCAAGTCATGCCGTTGACCGCTTCCAGACCGTAATCGCCAGGGCGTTGCGGCACATCGGGGCCGAACGTGAGGCACTCGGGCAGGGGCGCGGCCTGGGCCTCGGCGCGGCGGCCAGGCGGCGCTGCGGCAACCATCCAGGAGGCCACCAGCGGGTCATCGCGGCGCAGCACACGCAGCGACTGCGCCCCAAAAACATGCCCTTTGGCGGCGCTGTAAGCGGCCATGTCACCGTGCCAGTCGAGGTGGTCTTGGGTGATGTTGAGCACGGTCGCGGCGGTGGGCTCGAAGCCCTCTGCCTCGTGGAGCTGAAAGCTCGACAACTCCAGCACCCAGGCCTGGGGCAAGCCCAGGTCAAGGCGCTGAGCCAGGGTGTCGAGCAAAGTCGGGCCGATATTGCCCGCCATGGCGACATCGACCCCGGCACGGCGCAGCAAAGCCGCAGTGAGGGAAGTGACTGTGGTTTTGCCATTGGTGCCGGTGATGGCCAGCACCCTGGGGCGATAGGCTTTTTCGTTCTGCAGGCGCTGCAAGGCCTGCGCAAAGAGCGAGAGTTCGGTGCCGCACCACAGGCCACGCTCACGCGCGGCCTGCCACAGGGGCTGGACTTGGGCAGGCGACAAACCGGGGCTTTTGAAGACCGCATGGACCGGGCCGTCGTCGAGGGCGCTGGCCGCAAACGGGCCGGCACGGAAGTGCGCTTGCGGCACTCGGGTTTGCAGGTCGGCCAACCGTGGCGGTTGGTCACGCGTGTCGAGCACCGTGACCGTGTGGCCCAGCCGCGCGCACCAGGCGGCCATGGCCAAGCCTGAGTCACCCAGACCCAGGATGATGACGTGGCGTGGCGTGGTGTCGGCTTGCATGGCTTTCAACGCAACTTCAAGGTGGACAAACCCACCAGACACAACAACATGGTGATGATCCAGAAGCGCACGACCACCTGGGTCTCGCGCCAACCGCTTTTCTCAAAATGATGGTGCAGGGGGGCCATTTTCAGAATGCGCCGCCCTTGCCCGTATTTGCGCTTGGTGTATTTGAAATACATCACCTGCGCCATGACAGAGAGGGCCTCGACGACAAAGATGCCGCCCATGATCGCCAGCACGATTTCCTGGCGCACGATGACCGCCACCGTGCCCAAAGCCGCCCCCAGGGCCAAAGCGCCCACGTCGCCCATGAAGACCTGGGCCGGGTGCGTGTTGAACCACAAAAAGGCCAGGCCGGCACCTGCCATGGCGGCACAGAAGATGAGCAACTCGCCGGAGCCGGGTATGTAGGGGAACAAGAGGTATTTGGAATAAATCGAGCTGCCCGTGACATAGGCAAACACGCCCAGGGCCGAGCCCACCATGACCACCGGCATGATGGCCAGCCCGTCGAGCCCGTCGGTGAGGTTGACTGCGTTGCTGGAGCCGACGATGACCAGATAGGTGAGGATCACAAAGCCAAACACCCCCAAGGGGTAGGTGACTTCTTTGAAGAAGGGCAAGAGCAAGTCGGCCTTGGGCGGCAAATCAACATCAAAGCCCGAGCGCACCCAGGTGTAGAAGAGTTCCAGCACGCGCAAGTTGTTGCTTTCGGAGATGCTGAACACCAGGTAGAGCGCGGCCACCAGGCCGATGAGCGATTGCCAGATGTATTTTTCGCGCGAAGGCATGCCCTCGGGGTCTTTGCGCACGACCTTGCGCCAATCGTCGGCCCAGCCGATGGCCCCAAAGCCCAGCGTCACGATGAGGACGATCCAGATGAAGCGGTTGGACCAGTCGGCCCACAGCAGGGTCGCGATGGTGATCGACAACAAAATCAGCACGCCGCCCATGGTGGGGGTGCCGCTTTTGCTGAGGTGCGACTCGACGCCGTAGCCCCTGATGGGCTGCCCGATCTTCAATTCGGTGAGCCGACGGATGACCCAGGGACCTGCGGCCAGGCCGATGGTGAGGGCCGTCAGGGCGGCCATGACCGCACGGAATGTCAGGTACTGGAACACCCGGAAAAATCCGAATTCGGGGGAGAGGTTTTGCAACCATGCGGCCAGAGTCATCAACATAAGGCCTGCTCCTGAGTGAGTCCGGACATGAGGTGCTGCACCACGCGCTCCATGCGCATGAAACGCGAGCCCTTGACCAAGATGCTGCTGACTTGAGGGCAGCGTTGAGCCACCGCCTTGCACAGGCTGTCCATTTGGGTGTGGTGCTGTGCCTGCCCATGGGCCTGGGCCGAAATTTCAGCCCACTGGCCGGTGGTCAATACATGCTCGATGCCGCGCTCGCGGGCGTAGCGGCCCACCTCGGCATGGAATTCAGGGCCTTGGGTGCCGACTTCGCCCATGTCGCCCAAGACCAGCAAATGCGGCCCGGGCAATTGCGCCAGCACATCGATGGCGGCGCGCACCGAGTCGGGGTTGGCGTTGTAGGTGTCATCGATCAGGGTCAGGCGGTGCCGGCCCATGTGGAGGGTTTGAACCTGGCTGCGCCCGCTGACGGGCTGGAAACCGGCCAAGCCTTGGGCGATGGCCCGGGAGGGCACCCCGGCGGCGAGGGCACAGGCCGTGGCCGCCATGGCATTGCGCAAATTGTGCTCGCCAGGCATTTGCAACACAAAATCAAACGCCACCTGGCGGCTGGGGCAGGACATCCGGCCTTGCCAACCCAGCTCGCTGCGCTGCAGCGCCGCGGCTTGCACATCGCCTTGGGCCCCGAAGGTGAGCACGGCTCTTGCACCTGCCATCTGTCGCCACAGGTCGGTGTGCGCATCGTCTGCCGGAAACACCGCGACGCCTTTGGCTGGCAAGGCCTGCAAGACGGCCCCGTTTTCTTCGGCCACCGCGCGCACACTGTGCATGAACTCTTGATGCTCGCGCTGGGCGTTGTTGACCAAGGCCACCGTGGGCTGGGCCCAGGCCGCCAGGGTAGCGATTTCGCCCGGGTGATTCATACCCAGTTCGAGGACCGCCAAACGGTGCTCGGGGCGCAAGCGCAACAAAGTGAGCGGCACACCGATCTCGTTGTTGAAATTGCCTTGCGTGGCCAGGGCCGCCTCGCCATGCTGGGCTTGCAAGATGGCGGCCAGCATCTGGGTGACTGTGGTCTTGCCGTTGCTGCCTGCCACGGCGATCAGTCCTATGGGGTAGGCACGCCGCCAAGCCTGGGCCAACTGTCCCAGGGCCAGCCGGGTGTCTGGCACCGTCAAGCCGCTGAGGCCGGACTCTGACAGGCCGTGTTCGGCCACTGCCGCGCGCACCCCGAGGGCCGCCAGCTGCCCCAGAAAATCGTGTCCGTCAAAGCGCTCCCCGCGCAAGGCCACAAACAAGTCGCCCGGGCGCACGGTGCGGCTGTCGGTGTGGACGCGCTCGATGCCGTATAGGCCGTCGCCCACGCATTGGGCACCAGAGATCCAGCCCGCCGCCTGCGCCAATGTGAACAAGGCCTGGCTCATGCCACCTCCCGCCAGGCGAGTTGCACCTGTTCGGCGTCGGAGAATGGCAAGCGCTCAGCGCCCACCTCCTGGTAGGTCTCGTGGCCTTTGCCAGCGATCAAGACCACGTCTGCAGGCCGGGCCTGTGCGAGGGCCAGCGCAATGGCGCGCGCACGGTCGGCTTGCACCAGCACCGCGGACTGGGGGCTGAGGCCCACACGGATGTCGCGCACGATGGCCAAGGGGTCTTCGCTGCGCGGGTTGTCACTGGTCAAGACCACCTGATCGGACAGGGCCTCGGCCACGCGGCCCATTTCGGCCCGCTTGCCCCGGTCGCGATCGCCACCGCAGCCGAAGACGCACCACAAACGCCCGCCCCTGACCTCGGCCAAGGGGCGCAGGGCCAGTAAGGCTTTGGACAAGGCGTCAGGGGTGTGGGCGTAGTCAATGACGGCCATCGGGGCGCCTTCGTGGGCCAGCGCCTGCATGCGCCCGGGCACCGCCTGCAAGCGGTCACAGGCCGACACGGCGCGCGCGAGATCGTGGCCCAAAGCCAGCAGCGCGGCGATGACGGCCAGCATGTTTTGTACATTGTGCTCGCCGACCCAGGGAATGTGCATCTCGTGGCTGACGCCGGCATGGCGCAATGTGAGGCGCTGACCCCATTCGCCGTGGGCCGCGGGTTGCCAGCGGATGTGCTCGGCGCGCAGATCGGCCTGCGGGCCCAGGCCGTAGGTGAGCACCTGAACCTGTGGGTGCTGGCGCTGCAAATGGGCCCGCAGCTCGGGGCCCTTGTCATCGTCCAGCCCGACGATGGCGTACTCTAGCCCCGGCCAATCGAACAGGCGCAGCTTGGCTTGCCAATAGGCGGCCATGTCGCCGTGGTAGTCGAGGTGATCCTGGCTGAAATTGGTGAACACGGCCAAGCGGATGCGGGTGCCGTCCAGGCGCCCCTCGACCAAGCCGATGGAGGAGGCCTCGACCACACATGAGCGCACACCGGCCTGCACAAAATCGCGCAGCGCACCTTGCCACAAGACGGCATCGGGTGTGGTCAAGCCGGTGCTTTTTCCTTGCAATGTCACGCCGGATGCCTGGCCGGACACCACCTCGCCCAAGCCCAGTGTGCCGACCATGGCGCAGCGCTGGCCCAGGTGGACCAAAGCCTGCGCCAGCCACCAGGCACAGGAGGTTTTGCCATTCGTGCCGGTCAGCGCCATCACATCGATTTGCCGGCTGGGGTGCTCGTAGTAGGCCGAGGCAATCGGCCCGCAGGCCGACTTCAAATCGGTATAGGTGGCGCAGGCCTGAGTCAGGGCGGTGGCCGCCTGAGGCAGATGACCCCGCTCTTCGATCAGGCAGGCGGCGGCACCGCGCTGCAAAGACGCTTCAACATGGCGACGGCCATCGTGCCGGGCCCCGGGCCAGGCCAGAAAGGCATCGCCCGCCGCCACTTTGCGGCTGTCGGTGTGCAGACGCCGGGCGCCACGCTGGCGCAACCAGAGTGCGGCTTGTTCGGGCGTGCTGAGGTGCTGCATCAGAACGACTCCGGCTCGGTTTTGGCGATGACCTGGGGCTTGACGTTCATGTCAGGGGCCACCCCCATCATGCGCAAGCTCTGCTGCACGGTCTGGCTGAACACCGGGGCCGCCACATCACCGCCGTAATATTTGCCGTTGCTGGGCTCATCGATCATGACCCCGACGGCAATGCGCGGCTGGTCAACGGGGGCGAGGCCGACAAAAAACCCACGGTACTTGCGGCCATACCCCTTGCCCTCTGTTTTATGGGCGGTGCCGGTTTTGCCCCCGGTGGTGTAGCCCACGGTCTGTGCCTTTTGTGCGGTGCCACCCGGCTGGGTGACGGTATGGAGCATGGTGCGCACCGCGTTGGCATGCCGGTCATCGATCACCCTTTGCCCGGTGATGGTCTCGTGGCTGGCGTGCTTGAGCATGGAGACCGGCAACATCATGCCGTCGCGGGCGAACATGGTGTAAGCATGGGTGAGCTGAAACAGGCTGGTGGAGAGGCCATAGCCGTAACTCATGGTGGCTTGCTCGATCGGACGCCAGGTGTTGGGCGCGCGCAATTTACCCGCCACCGCGCCGGGGAATGGCACCTGCGGCCTTTGTCCCAGGCCCACCTGTGTGAACATTTCCCACATGGCCTGCGCTGGCATCTGCATGGCGATTTTCACGGTGCCGACGTTGCTGGACTTCTGGATCACTTCGTTGACGGTGAGCACGCCATGGGGATGGGCGTCTGAGATCACATGGCCGGCCATGGCCAATTTGCCCGGTGCCGTCTGTATGGGGGTCTCGGGCTTGACCAGATTGCGCTCGAGTGCGAGGGCAATCACAAAGGGCTTCATGGTCGAGCCGGGCTCGAAGGTGTCGGTCAAGGCCCGGTTGCGCAACTGGGCCCCGCTGAGGTTGCCGCGCTTGTCGGGGGAGTAACTGGGGTAGTTGGCCAGGGCCAGCACCTCGCCGGTTTGCACATCGAGCACCACAACGCTGCCCGCCGCCGCCTTGTGCTCAAGCACCGCTTCACGCAATTTTTGGTACGCAAAGAACTGCACCTTGCTGTCGATGCTGAGTTGAATGTCCTGACCGTCAATGGGCAGGACCGTCTGGCCCATGTCTTCGACCACCTGGCCCAAGCGGTTTTTAATGACGCGCCGGGTGCCGGTCTTGCCGGCCAGTTTTTCGTTGAAGGCGAGCTCTATGCCCTCTTGGCCGAAGTTCTCGACATTGGTGAAACCCACCACATGCGCGGCCGCTTCACCTTCGGGGTAGAGGCGCTTGTATTCTTTGCGATCGTAGACGCCCTTGATGCCTAGCGCCTTGACCTGGGCCGCGATTTCTTGGCCAGCCAGTCGCTTGAGCCAGACAAAGTTCTTTTCCTTGTCGCTCACCCGTTGCTGCAACTCGGCGAGCGGCATTTGCAACACTTTGGCCAGTGCGGCCAGGCGGGCCGGGTCTGCGTCCATCTCTTCGGGGCTGGCCCAGATGCTGGGCACCGGCACGCTGGAGGCCAGGATGTGCCCGTTGCGATCAAGGATGCGGCCCCGGTTGGCCGGCAATTCGAGCGTGCGCACGAAACGCACCTCGCCCTGGCGCTGGAAGAAATCGTTTTCGATCAGCTGCACATAAGCGGCGCGCCCGACCAGCCCCATGAAGCCCAGGGCAATGCAAGCGACCACAAACTGGCTGCGCCACACCGGCGTTTTGCTGGCCAACAAGGGGCTGGAGGTGTATTGAACCGAGCGTCTCATGGCCGCTGCCCCTCGCTGGGCTGGGCCGCTTTGGCCCGGTCTGTTTTGGGCTGGTCCGCTTTGGGCAGAGCCGGTTCGGCGACATAGACCGTGATGGCCGGGGTGATGGTGCGCATGCCCAACTGCTCACGCGCCAGTTTCTCGACGCGCAGAGGCGTGGCCTGGGTGCGGGCTTCCAGATCGAGCCGATCGCGCTCGATCTCTAACCTTCGGCCATCGGCGTTGGCGCGCTCGATCTCGGTGGTGAGTTTGCGCGACTCGTACTGGGTGCGCACCAAAAACATGGCGGTGCCCAAGATGGACAGCAACAAAAAGAGATGGACCCGGGTCATGCCGGTTCTCCTGTGCGCCGGGCCACCCGCAATATGGCGCTGCGCGAGCGCGGGTTGCGCGCCACTTCATCGGCGTCGGGGCGTATGCGCCCCAGGGCCTGCAACAACAAGGGGCGGCCTGCGGCCCAGGGGGCGCGTCGATCCACTTCCTCGCGCGAGTGCCGCGCGATGAATTGTTTGACGATGCGGTCTTCCAGCGAATGGAAACTGATCACCGCGAGCCGCCCACCGGGTTGCAAGATCTTCAAAGCCCCCTCTAGCGCCTGTTCGAGCTCTTCAAGCTCGGCATTGATGAAAATCCGAAAAGCCTGAAATGTCCGCGTTGCAGGGTCCTGGCCCGGCTCGCGGGTTTTGACCGCGCCAGCCACGAGTTGGGCCAATTCAGCGGTGCCTGCAGGAACGCCCCGTTCCTGTCGGCGAGCCACAATCGCCTTTGCAATTTGTGCAGCAAACCGTTCTTCGCCGTATTCACGAATCACCTCTGCAATCTGAGCCTGATCGGCCTGTTCGAGCCATTGCCGCACCGAGGCCCCGCGCGTGGGGTCCATGCGCATGTCCAAGGGGCCGTCGTGGCGAAACGAAAAACCCCGCTCGGGGTTGTCGATTTGGGGTGAACTGACCCCCAGATCGAGCAAGATGCCCGCCACAGAGGCGGGTGCCAACTCGGCCATGGCCGAGAAGCCCTGATGTCGGATGTCCAAACGGGGGTCTTGCAGCGCCTGCGCCGCTTGCACCGCCTGCGGGTCTTTGTCGAATGCAATCAATCGCCCCTGTGCCGACAAGGCAGACAGGATGAGGCGACTGTGACCGCCGCGACCGAAAGTGCCATCGACATAGGTCTGATCGGGCGCAATGTCCAAAGCCTGGACGGCCTGATTCAATAAGACCGTGGTGTGTTGCCATGTGTCGTCCACGCATGTGCTTTCAGAACGTGAATTCCTTGAACACATCGGGCATCTCGCCCTGCATGGCTTGCGCTTCTTGCGCCTCGTAAGTGGCCTTGTCCCACAACTCGAAGTGCGCCCCCATGCCCAGCAAAATGGTGTCTTTGCCAATGCCCGCAGCCGAGCGCAATTCCGGAGAGATCAGCACCCGGCCCGTGCCATCCATTTCGACATCCATGGCATTGCCCAGGAAGATGCGCTTCCACCACTGCGCGCTCATGGGCAAGGCGGCGATGCGTGCGCGGAACTGCTCCCACTCGGGCCGAGGGAAGACCATCAGACAACCATGCGGGTGACGGGTGATGGTCAGTTGTCCTGACGCAATGGCGCTGAGCACCTCGCGGTGGCGCGTAGGCACAGACAAACGCCCTTTGGCGTCCAGACTGAGCGAAGATGCACCCTGAAACAAGACCTATCCCCTTTTGATCGACACAGAACGGCAAATAGCTTGGAGAAATCACTTCCCACCACTTTTTTGCACTTTTTTGCACTGTATCAGGATTTTCCGTTCTGACAAGGGGGCAAGAAGATATTTTTCCAATGAAATCAAAGACTTAGACCCGTCACACGGAGATAATTTTAAGAAAAAATATGAGCAAAATGAAGCACTTAGCGCAAGGTCATCATGTGACGCTTCAATAGAAAAGTGCCAGGCGCCGGGCGAAAAAAAAGCCCATCCGATCGGATGAGCTGGCCCCAAGGGGGTGCTGGGGAGGCCGTCACTCAGTCGCCAAACATTTTTTGTTTCAACTCGCGGCGTTGCTGGGCTTCGAGGGACAAGGTGGCGGTGGGGCGGGCCAGCAAACGGGCCACACCGATGGGTTCGCCGGTTTCATCGCAATAGCCATAGTCGCCCATGTCGATGCGCTGGATGGATTGCTCGATTTTTTTCAGCAGTTTGCGCTCGCGGTCGCGGGTGCGCAATTCTAGGGCGTGTTCTTCTTCGATGGTGGCTCGATCGGCCGGGTCAGGGACGATGACGGTGTCTTCGCGCAAGTGCTCTGTGGTCTCGCCCGCATTGGCCAGGATGTCGCGCTTGAGAGCGATGAGTTTGAGGCGGAAAAAAGACATTTGGGTGTCGTTCATGTACTCGGCATCGGACATGGCCAACACTTCTGCATCGGTCAATTGCTCGACTGGTTTGTTCTTCCAGTTATTGGCCAATTTCGGGTCTTTTTTGGGAATGATGGGAACTAAGGCGGGCATACGAACTTGTTGATCCGGGCCGAAGCTGGCTTTGGCCGGGTTTGAAAATGGGATCGCGCTGGGCGGAGGCGGAACGCCTGCTGCCGCTTTGGCGGCACGACCGGTGAATTTGCGGGCCTGATCGTTGACAGGCGCTGTCGGTGCAATCGGCGGTGTGACGCTGGGCGGTGCGGCTTTGGCGGGCGCCGCCGCTTTGACGGGCTTGGCTGCAGGTTTGGCCGCTTGAGGAGCGGGCTTGGCTACAGGCTTCGCTGCCTTCGCAGCGGGTTTGGTGACTTTGGCTACAGGCTTGACGGCAGGTTTTGCGGCTTTTGCTGCGGGCTTGGCGGCTTTTGCTGCGGGCTTGGCGGCTTTTACTGCGGGCTTGGCTGCTTTTGCTGAGGGCTTGCTCGCCTTCGATGCAGGCTTGCTGGGCTTGACTGCGGGCTTGGCGGTTTTGGCCACAGGCTTGCTCGCCTTCGCTGCAGGCTTGCTGGGCTTGCTGGGCTTGACTGGGGGCTTGGCGGCTTTGGCCACAGGCTTGCTCGACTTCGCTGCGGGCTTGAATTTGGATGAAGAAGGGGCCGTCTTACCAGCAGGTTTGGCTGCGGTTTTGGATTTTGGGCTGGCTTTCACGTGCGGTCTCCTCACGTTTCTGGCGCTTCACCCCTGGGGGGAAGCAAAATTCATTGGCGAACCAATGACGAGTGGCGCGCGGATTTTACTCAGATCAGGCACTGATCCAAGCCCTGCAAAAAAATATCTTTGGGCAATTCAATGCCAATGAACACCATTTTGCTCATGCGCGGCTCTGAAGGCGCCCATTCGGGGCCCAAATCGCTGCCCATGAGCTGGTGCACCCCCTGGAAAATGACCTTTCGGTCAGTTCCTTTCATGTTCAACACGCCCTTGTAGCGCAGCATGCGCGGGCCGTAGATGTTGACCATGGCGCCCAAAAAGTCTTCCAGCTTGGCCGGGTCAAAGGCACGGGTGGCCTTGAACACAAAGCTTTTGACGTCGTCATCGTGATGGTGGTGGTGGCCATGGCCGTGCTGGTGAGAGGGGTGGTCACAGTGCTCGCCGTGCTCGTGGTCATGGTCATGGTCGTGCTGGTGCGAGGGGTGATCGCAGTGCTCGCCGTGCTTGTGGTCATGACCGTGCCCATCGTCGGAGAGAAAGTCGGGGTCGATGTCGAGTTTGGCATTGAGGTTGAAACCGCGCAGGTCAAACACCTCGGCAATGGAGACGTCTCCAAAGTGCACCGACCTTTGGGGGGCGCGCGGGTTCATGTGCTTGAGCCGGTGTTGCAGGGCATCGAGCTCGGCGTGGCTGACCAAGTCGGCCTTACTGATGAAAATCTGGTCGGCAAAACCCACCTGACGGCGCGCTTCCTGCCGGTCGTTGAGTTGCTGTGCGGAGTGCTTGGCATCGACCAGCGTGAGGGTGGAGTCGAGCAGAAAACCCTCGGCGATTTCATCGTCCATGAAGAAGGTTTGCGCCACCGGACCCGGGTCGGCCAAGCCAGTGGTCTCGATGACGACTCGGTCAAAGTCCAATTCACCCTTGCGCTTTTTGGCGGCGAGGTCTTGGAGGGTGGTGCGCAAATCTTCGCGGATGGTGCAACACACGCAGCCATTGCTCATCTGGATGATTTGCTCTTTGGTCTCGGTGACCAGGATGTCGTTGTCGATGTTCTCTTCGCCGAACTCGTTTTCGATGACGGCGATCTTTTGGCCATGGGCCTCGGACAGAACACGCTTGAGCAAGGTGGTCTTGCCCGAGCCCAAAAAACCGGTGAGGATGGTGGCAGGTATCAGCATGGCGTCATTGTAGGCGGGCATTGACAGGGGCGTTGAGTGGGTGGGCATGTACCGGGGCGGGCGGGTATGGGGGTCTGTGGAGACCCCATGGGTCAGGCCGGCGCTGCCGTTGATTGGAAATAGATATGTATTTTATGAGAATTAAAATACTCATCATTTACTCAAAATCATGACCATATAATTCAATCAAACATGGCGTGGCATGGTGCGCGCTTGACCCGTGACAGACCTGTGAGGTTTTATGACAAACCACCCACTTGAATCAAGCAGCGATGCAAACCCTTGTCGCAAGGGCA
>JACCDX010679581.1_pt1 | contig 44698 bp, 40 predicted proteins | sample 7449681 | NCBI WGS metagenome assembly JACCDX01 (sample SAMN15323450, study PRJNA562643) | freshwater metagenome | isolation source: river surface water | place: USA:Blue River Watershed | collected 2017-08-18
TTAAATCTCATCTAGGGTAGATTGGAATTTTAGTTAAATCTCATCTAGGGTAGATTGGAATTTTAGTTAAATCTCATCTAGGGTAGATTGGAATTTTAGTTAAATTGTTTAAAATAAAATTGATTTATTATTTAATTATCAAATAAATTTATTAAATAATAAATGAGCAAAAATAATGAAGATTTATTAATATTATATCAAAAATATATTGAGCTTGGTAATAAAAAAAATTCTACAGACCAAATTGCTAAATTAGAAAAACAAATTGAACAGATAATTAGTGAACTTAAAAAATCTAGCTCTGATAAACCAGATTATCGAATTTGTCCAATACCTGGGTATTTTTACTATTAGTTTATTTTTAATTAAATTTGTTATTTTGGAAAGTATAAAAATTGATATATATTTTAATTATTTGTTTGTTAATTATTAACTAATGCAGACAAAAACAAAGTCCAATAAAATTTTTTACATTATTCAGGGTTATCCTGGTTCGGGAAAAACCAGCTATCATTATAAATTACAAAAAACACATTGTGACAAACAAATAAACCACATGTTTTATGAAGATTCAATAACTGAGTTTATTGATGATGGTATGAGTCCATTAAAAGCCAAATATTTAGTGGACCAATTAACAGAATCTAATATTTTTACCAACCCTGATATTTATGTATTGGAAGACGTTAGGCTCCAATCTGATAGACACAAGTTTGTTCAAATTGCTGAATTATTAGGTTATAAAATAATAGTTATTAATTTTATAAAACCAAAAATAGTGGAAAGGAAATTTTATTTGGAATACGCAGAATGGGTCATTAAAACAAGAAAACGCAATAAAATGTTTGACATAAAGACTAAGTTTCCTCAAGACATTAAAAAAGCTGAATTTCACCTAAAACTATTTGACACATTATTTGAACCATTAACAAAAGAGGAAAAAGACAAATACCAAGTTATTAATGTTTTATCATATATTGATATTGTTGATGAATTGGTAACTATGGAAAACTAAGAATGAAAAAGTCTTATTTATTTAAAACTCGATAAGGGATTTAAATAAATTAAAAGCTAATTTTTAAATTAAACATTTATTTCTTTTTTATGTTTGGTATCAGAATCAGATTCTTCAGCAGAATCAGAATCAGATTCATTATCAGTATCAGAATCAGACTCATACTCTTCATCATCAGAGTTATATTCAGAATCTTCATCAGAATCTTCATTATCAATACATTGTGATTTTGTAGATTTATTTGATTTAGTTGATTTTTTTTCTTCAGAATCAGGACCAGATTCTTGATTAATTATTAAATTAGATTTATTAATATCAGTATTTGATTTAGCAACTGCATTTTTCTTTTCAAGTATTAAATCAGTTATTTTATTAGATAAGACTATTTTATGATATGGCCAAATCTTTCTAAATGTTTTACTTATAGTTACATCACTAATTCCAAAAATATCAGAAATTTGTTTTTTATTAATTTGAATATTATAATATTGTGTTACCAATAAAATACATCCAGCAGCAACAGAAGGGGGTTCGTGTGTAGATGCCAAATCAAGTTTATGTATATTGTTTGAAACATCTTTACTGATATTTATATATTGTTTATCAATGTTTAATTTTTTCGCAAAACGTTCAATAAAATCAGAGGATTGTGAACTTTTAATTTGATAAAATAGAGTATTAGCATCTATAATATCGCAAAATTTTCGGCAACCACGATTGACATGTTTAATTTCCAAGTCATAAATATCAGCAATTTCTTTTGGACTACGAGTTTCTTTTTGTAATTTGCATGCATGAAAAAGACATGCAGCAATCATACTACGTCTATTAATACATCGCATTATTATGCTTTTGCCCTTGCGTTTTCCTTTAGCATGAACTGATTCAGAAACTTTTTTATAAAGAATTTTAGCACTATCAATAATTGACTGAGTAATGCCATATTTTTTACATTTGAGTTGAATAGTTTCTAACACGTCCATAAGACTTTTTTCTTTGTATGGCATTTGGCCTTGTTTTTGGAGTAAACTGATGCGATTATATCCTTTGGAAACAATTTTTGTACCGAGAGAAGATTTGGGAAAAAAGAAGCTTGAAGGAGCTCCATAACGTGAATTATTACTACCTTCACCATCATTATTTGAAATTTCTGGATTTTCATCCAAGTACTCTTCATTAATAACAGCACAGTCAGTACATACCATATGTCCTTTGGAATTATCAATTACCAAATTTGGACTTTTGCAATTTTTGCAAACAGACTTTGTAGATTGAACTTCTGGTTTTTTGTCCAGGTCGACGCCCATTAAGAGATTGTCGAGTTGTTCATCACTCATATCCAGGTATTTTTCTATATTTTTCATAAGCTATTTATAGAGTTGATATCTCTTTAAATAGTTTATTTAAATTTCAATATTTTACTTATTTAAAGTAATTGTATTAATCTCTTAACTCGGGTTTTCCAAGCATTTTAAACTTGATTGATACCATTTGAACATTAGTTATTTGAAGACCAAGAGCTTTAGCAACTTGGGAAATCATGTGTTCTCTATGGGCTGAACTAGCACGGTCAAAAGTTTTATTTTCAAAAGTAGGAATAGTTAAAGGTAAATTTCCGGCACCACCAACAAGTGTTGCTGCACCAGTAATTGAAGCATTTGAACGTCTTGCTTTAAATTCTTCATAAGCTGCTTTTTCTGCAGCTTCTTTTTCTTTTTGGTCTTTGTATTTGTTATATTGATTTAATGCAGCATCTGCAGTTGCAGTAGCAGCTTTAGATGCCATGCTTACGGTTGCACTAGCTGTTTTAGATGCAACATCTGCTGTTACTTTATATGCGGCAGCCATTTTTTCTTTCATAATTCTAGTGGTGCTTTCTAATAGTTCAGCAGGTTTTTTTCCATCAAAAACAATGTAAGCTTGTCTATCCAATAAATCAGCAATATCGCCTCTTCCGTTAATTTTACCACCGGTAATTGCTTTTCTGAGTTTATCAGCATTTTCTTTAGAAGTAAAAACTAAACCAAAACCACTATCTAATAAACCACCTTGTTGTTCGTATTTTTTAAGTTCGAGGTATTTTGCTTTGTACTTTAAATATTTATCTTTGTAAATTTCTTCAGACATAATTATATACAAAGTTATAGATTTTTTTATTTGATAATTATAAATTTGTACTTTCCAAGTATCTTGCGCAATCTATAGCAGCAACACACCCCGATGCTGCTGCAGTGATTGCTTGTCTATAATTATCATCAGAAACATCACCGGCTACAAATATACCGGGAATATTTGTTTTAGATGTATCTGGTTCTTTGTTTATGTAACCATTTGATTTTAAATTAACAATTTCTGAAACTAATTTAGAATTTGGTGTGTGTCCAATTGCATAAAATAATCCAGCACAATGAATTTTTTTCTTTTCGTTTGTTTTATTGTCAAGAATTATTATTGATTCTAATAAATCATCTTGGTTATTACCTGACACAAAAGACGCACCTTGTGGCTTTTGTTTTTCAACAGAAGACGCACCTTGTGGCTTTTGTTTTTCAACAGAAGACGCACCTTGTGGCTTTTGTTTTTCAACAGAAGACGCACCATGAGCTTCGATAACTTCATTATTATATCTAATTTTAATTTTATCGTTTGACTCCACTTTTTTAATCATGGCTTTGGATGCCTTTAATTTATCAGACCTAACTAAAATAATAACTTTTGAGGCAAATCTTGATAAAAACAAAGCTTCTTCCATTGCACTATCACCACCGCCTACAACAACAATAGTTTGTTTGCGAAACATTGGAAGTGCACCATCGCATACAGCACAAGAACTAATACCTTTATTCCAGTATTTATCAGAATTAATAAAATTTAGTTTGTTAGGATATGCGCCCATTGCCAAAATAATACTAGGGGATTTATATAATTTATTTGTTTCGTCTGTAACAATAAAATGACTCGGGTGTTTTTCCAATTTAACAACCTGAACTTGACTTGTTTTACATCCGGCTTTTTCCGCTTGTGTTTTCATGCGTTCAATAAGTTCAAAACCATCAATTGATTCAAATCCAGGAAAGTTTTCTATAGTTGTCGTTGTCATTAATTGACCGCCTGGGTTTTTTCCTTCTAAAATAATTGTGCGTAAATTTGCTCTTGCTGAATATATACCAGCGGTATATCCTGCTGGTCCAGAACCTATAATTACAACATCATATTCATCCATTAAAATAAATTAATATTTTATTTTTTAGTATTTTAAACTAATAAAATTAGTGTTATGGGTTCCAATTTATAGGTTTGATTTTTTTGGATATGAAATAATCGTCAATATTTTTAAAAACACCTGAACCAAAAAACCCATTAGAAGCTGATAAAGGTGATGGGTGTACAGTAGTAAATATTTTGTGCTTTGATTTATCAATTAATTTAGATTTTCCAATTGCAAAATTTCCCATTAGTAAAAATACAGTATGTGGGCTGGTATCACTAATATATTTTATTAGTTTATCAGTAAAGTCGCCCCATAATGCTTGATGTGAATTAGATTTTTTTTCAATTACAGTTAAAGCAGAATTTAGCAAAAGAATATGTTCTTTTCTTATCCAACGTTTTAAAAATCCATGAGTTGGAATTTGATAATCGGAATAACAATTTGAAATCTCCTTATAAATATTTTTAAGTGAAGGTGGTACAATTTTATGACATTTTGGTACACTAAATGACATTCCACAAGCTTGAGGCACTTTTTCCCCCTCGTGTACTTCGGAACCAATATATGGATCTTGACCTAGAATTACAAGTTTTGTTTCTCCTGGTGGAAAATAAAAAAGGGTACGAAATAATTGTGATGGGATAGGAAATATTTCATTTGTTTCAGCAGATTCGTTTACTTGATTTAAAATATGTTCAAGTTCAGTTGAATTAGCATTAAAAAAATCTTTCCAACCAGGATGTATTTTTTTGGTTATATTACTTAATTTATATTTACCGGCCATTTGCTAGTATTGGAAATGCTAATATTAGTTTTAAAAATCAATTTTCCTAGTTTTATTTTCCACTTTTTTATTAAAATTATTTGCCTGATATAAAGATTTAACACAAATATTAATTATAATATTAGAACATGGACAAAAATAAAATTAAAATAAAACAAATTAAAATAGAAAATAATTTGTTTATTATTAATGATACTAACGGTAACTCATATACTGGTGAAATTATAAAGGGGTCTGTTAATTTTAAAGTTTTTAATGAAGATAACCATGAAGTATCAATAAATAATATTGAAGAAGGGGATGTTATAAAAATACAGGTGTTAAATACCCAATTAAAAGATTTGCACAAGCAAAAAAATAGTATAATAAAAAAAATAATAATAAAAAATAAATATGTGTTTAATTCAGAGTCATCAGATGAATTTGAACCTGATGTAGAAAATTATTTTACCTAATTAATGGGTAAAACCATTTAATTAGTTTCAAATAAATATTTAAAATCTATAAATTTTTTCTAAGATTAAATATATCTAATATGCTTAAGGATAATCAACTTTCCACAGTTTTATTATTAGTAGCTTTGGGTTTTTTAATTTATTACTTAACTAAACCCAAGCCTGTAAGTGAAGGTTTTGCCGATGCAGAAGTAAAGGCTGCAATCAGACAAGAACTTTCTGCCTTACCTGAAATTAGACAAGAAATTCGTGCTAACATGATGGAATCTGCTGAAGAAACATTACCTCAACCAATGCCCGAATCACCAGCTCGTATGGCAGTAGCTGAAGTTCAACCTGAAGTTCTTCGTCAAATTCTTGCTGAAGCAGAAGCCAGACCTGAAACCAGAGCTGAAGCCAAACCTGAAGCTGAACAATCCATGTTTGAATTTGAAGCAAATGACGTCTATGAAACCGGTGCAGACCTTGATAGTGCTTTCCAACGCCCTATTCCTCAACAAGCTCGCCCCGATGAAGTTCCCATGAATAACAATAACTTAAAGAAATACGATGCTAAAGATTTCTTACCTAAGGAAATTAATTCTCAATGGTTCGACACTGATTTCTCTCAAGCCAAATATAACGTTAATGATGATAAATTAATTAACACTGAACGTTATGTCATTGGTGTTAACACTGTTGGACAATCCCTTAAAAATGCTTCTTATGACATCCGTGGTACTATTGCCAACCCTAAATTTACTGTTAGTCCATGGAATAACAGCACATACGAACCAGATTTTAACATCAAAGCTTTGTGCTAATTTTTATGATGTGAAACCATCGGGAAAAAACAAGTAAATATTATCCACTATAAAATAATAATTTTTTAGTAGATAAATTAAACAGCAACCAATTTTGTGATATTTTATAATTCCCAATGGCCTTAGCGGTTTGTTTCCAAGCTGTTTTCCCGTCTAATTTACCAAATCCACAACCCGATAAAGTAAGAATAATATCGACATCTTCCAGTTTTTTCTTATTATTAACGATCACACTGTATTAGCATGAACAAACAGCCCAATAAACATTATTTGTACCAGTGATTAAATTCCTCACAAATTAATATAAAAACAATTCCCATTAAAAACTTTATTTAACCAAATCTCTAAATGAAAAATTTCTCAAGTTCATTAATATGGATTTAATATTTTATTCAATGTTAGTATCATTATTTTGGGGTATTTCCCCAGTTTTCTACAAAATGATTATGAGTAAAATTGACACTAAAATAACCTTTATTATTAATAATATATTTTTTGCGATTGCTGTTATTGGTTATACTTGGTACTATTGGGACCAAATTAAATCAGACATAAAAACTGTTAGCATGCGTGATACATTAATAATTGGAGCGTTATCTATCTTATTATCATTTGTTCCCAACGTAATTTATTATAATTTAATTAACGACCATGATAGTTACGTTGTATCAGCATTGGTAAACTCTGCGCCAATTTTTACAGTAGGTCTTTCATACATATTATTAAAAGAAAACATTACAAAATATGGAATGCTTGGGGTTATTTTGATTATTGTTGGTGTTTATTGTTTATCATTTTAATTGGAAAATTATTATAATATAAATAAAGAAAAATTTCTTATATATTATAATAAAATGTCAGAATCAGAAAACAAACCAGAGAAAAAGAAAGTTTCTCCAGAATTTGTTGATAATGTAAAAAAATATTTAGCAGTTGATGATAAAATAAGAGAATTGCGCGAACAAAATAAAAAACTTATCCAAGAAAAAAAACAAAAGGAAGAATTTATTTTAAATTATTTGCAACAAGTTGATGAAAAAATGATTGATGTTCCAGATGGAAAATTACGCAGAAATGTATCAAAAACTCAAGCTCCATTAAAGAAAGAAACAATTCATAAAGCTTTAACTGAAATTCTTGGAGACGGTACTAAAGCCTTAGATATCACAGACAAAATTATCAAGTCAAGACCAACAGTAGAACGTGTTACATTAAAGCGCACAAAACATCGCGTCAAAGACGGCGAAGATGGGGATAATTAACCTAATGTTAAATTATTCGCATAATATCAGCATGTGACTCAAGTCCATGTCTATATAAGCAATTGATATCATTAGTTGAATAACCACAGACATTACAATGGTATTTATATCCACAACATAAAAATTTACGCACCAAGTATAAAAACCTATTAAATGATGCCTTTGAATTCATACCCATCTAAAATAAAACAGAAAATATATTTTTATAGAAGGTTTTTATTTTTTATAAAAAAATATTTATTAAAATTTCTTATTTTAAATAATATAATGACTTTAAACGAAAAAAATTCCATTTATTACAAAAAATATCTCATTTATAAAAAAAAGTACCTAAAACTAAAAAAACAAAAAGGTGGAAATTTATTTGAACTTTTATTTATGGACTTGGTAAATTATTGTATTGAATTCAATAGTATAGAAACAGAATTTGGACAACTTTTTGGACAAAACCGATATGTTCATATTAAGGGTGGTGCATCAATTAAATATCACATGTGGAAGAACAACATATTTAATGGTGATATTACATCTGATTTAGATTTATTTCTTGTAACAAATCAAGAAGAAACCGAGTACAATGTTCAGAGTTTCTATGAAGGACTTAAAGCTAGGTTACCAGGTAGAACCATTCAAATGAGTAATTCTAATGGTTTAATTACATTTTCAATTGATGGTATTACTATGATTGATATGACAATTTATGTTGAACCATTTGAAGACCCTGACCCTGAAACATCAATGTTTTATACTGCGCTAATTAAAATGGGATACAAAAATTATTATGAATACTTTGATTCATTTTATTCAACCGAGGACAAGAAAATAAATTTAGAAGTCCAAACATTTACTTCACTTAAATTTGAAATGTATGCATGCGAAAAAGGTATTGAAATACAAAATGGTTACTTGACTAATTCCATAAACTGGCCCTCTTACGCACAAACATTTAAAGCAAGAGCTGCCAATACAAATCTTAGTCCTGCAGAAAGAGAACAAAGTAAAAGAACGTATGAAAGATATCTTTATCAATCACAACCAGCATATATTGAAAAAATAATTAACAAACGTGATAGATACCACTATAAATTAATGAAAATAAGAGAAATGTTAGGTTTAAATTAACTTTGTTATTTTTTAACTTTTTCATTTGTTGGTTTAAGCCATAGGCCGGTTTTTTCAAAACAATCCGATAAAAAAGTTGGAGAAACTTGACTAATTTTACCGCTAAAATCGACTAATAACCTTAAACTTTTTTCGGAATCGTAAGAAAACATTTTGTGTAATTCTTCCCTAATTCTTTCTGCAGAAACTACCTTCCATAATTTGTCATAAACTAGAGGATTGGTAAAACCTGTCCATAAACTAGGGTCCAATTCTAATTGCTTGGTAATGCAAAATCTCAATGCTCTAAATAATCTGAGCGGGTCATCTAAAAAAGTATCTGTTGGGTCTAATGGTGTTTTTAAAACCCTATTGGTCAAATCAGTTTGTCCCTGAAACAAATCAATCAAGTTACCAAACTCATCTCGAGCCATTGCATTAATAGTAAAGTCTCTACGGGCTAGGTCTTGAGCTAATGTACCAAGAACTACTTGTGGTTTTCGACTTGATTGGTCATAACTGATTTCATGTCTAGCCAAAACAAAGTCAGCTATTTCTCCGGTGTGATTATTTTTTGCTCTGAATGTGAAGGTGTCTGGTGTTTTTAAGAAAACAGTATAACCGCTAGCAACTAAATGCGATTCCAATAGTTCTAAACCTTTTGACACGTCTATTGGTTCTAAACTTTCAATAACAACCGAATAATCAATATCTTTTGACTTAACTCCAAGTAGTTCATCGCGTACACAACCGCCAACTTTATACATTTTAATAGTATGTTGGGTATTTGTTAGATTTTTTATTATACTCTCAGTTTCCATTATATTAAAGCTAATATATTTTTAATATAATAAAATATCAATATTTTAAATTAATTGTGCATGTGTTATGCTTCGTCGCCATGGATTGAACGTTCAGTTCTAATTCTAGGAAGAATATTAACCGATGTCAATTCTTGGAATAGTAATTTGCATGCATGTGGAATAACCACGGCTGAAATTCTAGTTGAATTGTGACAACCTTTGCATCTGTAATAATCTTTATCAATTACTTTGGATGCAAACATACCACATTCATCACATACATATACTTTGGAAATATCTGATGTTTCCATTAAACGTTCTTTTAAGAACTGAGCCATGCCGTGAGCAACCATGGCATCTTTTTCCATCTCTCCGATTTTCAGACCACCATCACGGGATCTGCCTTCTAGAGGTTGTCTGGTAAGTGCTTGTTTAGGACCACGAGCACGACCATGTACCTTATCTAAAACCATGTGTTTCAGACGGATATTAAATACTGGTCCAATAAATATTTCCACATCCATTTGTCTTCCGGTTAGCCCACAATACATTTTTTCAGTACCATAAGGACTATATCCGAGTTTCTTTAATGCTTCTGGTAATTGGGAAATATCATAATTGTTAAATGGAGTACCATCAACAAAGTGACCAGTTTCTGCTGCTTCTTTTGATGCAAGACATTCAATAAAGTGTCCTAAACTCATACGAGATGGGTAACCGTGAGGGTTTAATATTAAATCAGGAATAATACCTGACTCAGTAAAAGGCATATCTTTTTGGGGATATGTGATACCGATGGTACCCTTCTGTCCGTGTCTTGTTGTCATTTTATCACCAGAGATTGGCTTACGTTCCATACGAACTCTAACATTATACATTTCATAACCTTCCGCATTATAAACTCCGGTATGAACACGGTCAATAACACCTTGAACATTAGTTTTGAAAATTTCAGAACTGTCTTTGTAAACTTTGTTATTATTTCCAGTTGGTTGGATAGGTGAAATTTTACCAATAATAATATCTTCATTATCAATAATTGTTTCTTCTGGTGCAAAACCTTTATCATTTAACTTGTCGTAATTTCCTTGTTTCATACCAGTGACCTTGTTACGGTCAGGTTTAGTGAAAATATCATCTTGGGATGTTGAAGGATTCTTTAGAATTTCACTATGGTATTTCTTTAATGTATCAGCTCTAAAAATACCACGTTGAATAGCGGTTTCGTTCATGATGATACTATCTTCTTGATTAACATTTATACCAACCCCTATAATTTTTGTTTGTGTATTTAGTACAAACTTTTAAGGGTTTTTACAGTTCGCGTCCCATATACTGACAAAATTAATTGTTAATTAATTGTCAACACATAATATATGGTGCTAAGTGTAAACATTCTTACGAATGGGATTAGACTATATCTTAAGCATGGGGCTATGCCCACACCCATTTCCATTTAGTCGTTGAGCCTTGCGCTAATTTAACATTAGCCATTGGTTGCGAATTGTCCTTGATTATATTTGTCCATTGTGTTTTTACCATTGGGCACACCAGTTATTATTAACATATTAGTTGGTGTGAGTTTGTCTTACGACGCACTAAGGGTCATTATCCCTGGTCCTTGTAAATATTTCTATTTGCAAGTGGTAACAATGTTTTAAAAGGAGTTTCCCGCAATTTGGAAATGTCGCCCGATGTGTCTCGGACTAGCCATAATCTTATTACATTATGACTTGGGCTAAACCAGTAACCCATTATATGATGCAACAGCAACAATAGCATTCTCACCATATGGTAAATCCATACAGCCGTTATATTTCATGGCTTGTGTGGTAACAAGTGGAATTTGTGGATGCCATAATACTTGTGAAATATCCATACGGTCTTTAAAAGAGGTTAAGTAAACCCCGATTGATTGTTTAGCTTGTGAAAAGTGAATAATATTACGATTTGCATAGTTATGATTAGAAAAAGGTACGTTAGCAACAACAGTACCCATCATTACCCAAGCATGAAAATCACAATGAGTATAGTTTACCCATCTATAATCACCGTAACGATTAATTTTAGTGGCATCAGTATATTCGACTTTACGTTTTGCTGCATCTTTAGCTTCTTCTAATCTATGTTCTCCTTCTGCAACAAGCAAATGATTGAGAGATTCAATATCTTCATATTCAATAAGATTAGGAAACTTTGTTAAAATTCTTTTCCATGATTTTGTTTTGTCAACTTGACTCATTTCTTTGTTCACTTCGCTAATAACTTCTGGTGTTATATTTAAATTATTATTATTTACAATAAGTACTGGTCTAATTAAACGACCACCGTCAAAATAGCATCTGATTTCTTTACTTTTATAATCAAAACAAATAGATGTGTGTTTGTCAATAACATTTTCACGACGTTTTTTCTTTAACATATCATAAATTTCTTGTGCCATTGTAATTTTACAAACACCAATCCAATCACCATTTAACATAATTTTAACCCAGGAACTCATTGACAACGGATCAATATCATAAGGATGTTTAATATTTTTGTTTGTTTTCAAAATACTTTTAATAACATCTGCTTGGGTAGCATTTTGACTTGCAACTGAACTCATCATTGCTAAACTTTTAACAATTCCAATTTTGCCTCCTTCAGGTGTCTCAACGGGACATAACATTTGCGATTGGTTATTGTTAACTTGGCGGATGGAAGTGACTTTAGCAGTTGATTCGTCCATAGAAGGAGCAAGAATACGTCTTAAATAACTAATACCTTGAACCCAACTTAAACGTTGTAATGACTGGGCAACACCTTTTTTGGTTTTATTCATGCCCCAAATACCAGTTGCTAGAGCTGTTTTTAAACCTTGTTCAATAATAGATGGTTTAATTTGACCAACAACATTAATGGGGCTTTCATCAGATTGGTTCTTCTTTTTAAAATGTTTACCAATTTCATTTAACATCTTTTTCCAGTTTTGTCTAAATAATTGTCCAAGAAGAATACCAGGTGGTTCAATACGTTTGTTTTGTAATGCGTCACGGTCATCTACTTCTTGACGCCCAAGCATGACATTAACAAGTCTGTTTGCCATTGCTCCTAAGAAAACAATTTTCTTTGTTACGTCTTCACCCAAATGAGGAAGTAAATCTTGTCTAAGTATTTTTTCCAAATACATTTTCTTTTGGATTTTAGCAAGTGCTTCATCAGATTGTGAAATACGTTTGTTTCTTTTAAGCTTACCAATTAAGTACTCGATAGCTTCTTCTTTAGTACGAATCTGATTACCTTCTTCATCAGTAGAACTAACAGTACTTGGACGAACCAAGTTAAGCATTTTTGTATCAGATAAATCATATGTGATGTAACTAATAATTCTTTGGTCTTCTTCAACACCAAGTGCACGCATTAGAATAAATAATGGAATATCAACCAATTGTGAACTAGTACTAACAGTAAACACTCCATCTTTTCTATTTTTGATAGTTAAGATTTGTAAATTGTCAGACCAATCATTACGTCTAGAATTAATTTGGGCAGTATAAATAAGACCAGTTTCAAAAGAAGGGTCTTTCTTAGTGAAAACTAAAATTTTATTATCAACCATTTTTTCCATAGACATAACAATTTTTTCAGCACCATTAACAATAAAGTATCCACCGGGGTCAATTCTACATTCTCCCTTCAAGTCTTTTTTAATGTGGGTGGAACAAAAAGCTGATTTAACCATAATTGGGATATTTGCAACAGGGGTTTCTTTTTCTACATCACCGATTGATTTGATGATTTTGTTACCTGTTATGGAATCGACTTTTTCAACAAATTGTTGAACATCTGCAACCACAGTAGCAAAATAGTTTAAATGATTTTTTCTGGCATCTGATGGGAACTTAATTTCATTATCATTTTCAAAGGTTGAAGGTTTAATTCTGATGTTTGAACATTTAAATCCATGCAAGTAAATAAGTTCTTTATCAACACTTTCGTAAAAGTAGTTCTGCTCTTGAATAAGCGAATAAGGAATTATTTCTCCAACAAATTGATGGTATGATGCAAATAAATGTTCATAAAGGACCTTTGGTTGGTTAAAATGAAGTTCTATTAATTTATCTATTTCCTTTTGAATATTTGATGTCATTATTAATATATATATTCTTTTTTTAGATATTATTTTTAATTCAATTTTTTTAATATAAAGAAAAACTCGTTATAATAAAAACATTTTGCTATTAATCATTTAAACCATTAAACTGGTTATTTTAAAATATAAATTTCACTGTATGATATGGTTTGAAATTTTTGTTTAATACCTCGGATTTTTGATCCAAATGCAATTTGTTGATTATTTATACAAAAAGGAATAACCCACATTTCATCCATTAATATATTTTGAATATTTTGCCAACCAGCTTTTCTACTTGATTGTGATTCTAATGCAGCAGTTTCATTAAGTAAATTTACAAAATTTTCGTAATCAGAATCATTTTGATTTACAACTAAATGAATCGGACTGACATCATCGTTAACAAAAATTGGATAAAACACGTTTGAAGCACTATCCCAATCAGGCGTCCAAGTAAAATATGTTAGTTCAGTTAAGTTTTCTGTTTTTTCTCTATTTATTAATGTCATATAATAATTTGAAACATATGATATATTTAATTTAATTCCAATTAATGCAAAATTATTTATCCAAGTTTGAATAAATGCTCTATCTGATTCATTTAGATTAGGTAAAGTTAATGTAATTCCATTTGCAGATGTAACATAATTATAATTTCCTGGATTTTTAATTTTTGCAGAATTCATCAATGATATTGCGTATTGAATATTAGGACGTGTTCTTAATTGTGTAGGTACATAATCATATTGCCATTGGGCAATAGGTGTGTCTGCTTGACTAGCATAAAGTGCGGGAACAGTAATGCCTCTTGATAATGCCCGAGCATTAATAAAAGCTTGTGGATCAATAACATAATAAATTGCTTGTCTTATTTCATTTGAAGTTATTAAATTACAGTTAACTCCAAGATAATTTACATATCCATTATTAAAATTAATGACTCTATTGGCAAATGCAGGAATAGGGGAACCATCTGAATTAAATATATTTTGTGGAACACAATCAAGAATAACTGCATTAGGGTTTGGATTATATAAAACTAAATTTTTTAAAATTAATGGACTTTGACCAAAATATATTTCAATTATATTTTGATAATTTTTTCCTCTTCTGATAGGGTCACTTGCAAAATTCCACTTTAAATTTCTTTCTAAAACAATTTTTGAGTATCTCTTGGGTTTCGATTCAGCATCTGAAAATATTTGATTAGATGAAGTTAAATAACTAGATGACAATGCCTCATTTATTTTATAAGGACCAGAAGAAACTGGCTTAAAATCTATATCAGACCCATCAGGTAATCCCGAGCCAACAGGAACTGGTGTACTAAAACAAAACCATGTAAGCATATCTCTAAAATCATAAACTGATTTTTTAAGTGCAAATGTAATTGTCCTATCTAAATCATCGAATTTAACAGCATTATTAAATAGGATTTGTCTAAATTGATATCCACCAGTTCTATCATAAGGACCCTTGTAACCAATCCCGTTATTATCCTTTGCAATATCCAAAACAAAAATTGGATAATAAGCTGATTCTAATTCAAGATTTTTAATATCAGAAACAGCAAATCTTCTTGAAATACCGTATGCGATGTCAGATGGTTTAATTTCATTTCCATTTTCAAAAAAACATTGTTGTCTAATTGTAAATTTCCATGTTTTAAAATTATCAGTAGGAATTCCATAATTTTCAGCCAAGTCAGGTAATAAATTACCATCTGAATCATATTTAAACATTGTTCTAAATAAAAAAGACCCAAGAAAATCCTTATCAAAAAGTGTGTATGCTCGCACTGGATCTAATCTGTAAAAAGGATCTCCGGGTGTTTGATTAGTTGATGTGTGAAAACTTAAAACTTGTGTTGGGTCATATACGTCAACAGGTGGTTGTGGTGGTTGTGGTGGTTGTGGTGGTTGTGGTGGTTCTGGTGGTTGTGGTGGTTGTGGTGGTTGTGGTAAGTTAATTATTTTTTGTTCTCTACTCACAATTCCAACTTCTTCTTCATTAATATTTTCAGGGTCTTCAACAACTGCAACTGATTTTGCTGATGATTCAGACCACTGGCCAGGAATTGACATGTTTTTTTCAACCTTTACCATTTTTGGCCTAAAATGTAATGCTTTAAAAACTGGATTATCTCCCATATATATAATAACACCTGAATTTTTATTTTTAAATCTGATTAATTAAAATAAATAAATTTTAATTAAATAGAATTACCATAGGATTTAAGAATTTAAGTTTTTTTTTCAGTCATAAACTTATTTAAAAAACCATTTATTTCTTCATTTGTTTTTAGTTCTCTATTGGCAATTAAAGGTTTACCATTAGTTGAATTAGATACTTTAAATTTAAGATTTTGAACTGCTTGAATAAATTCTTGTTCATTAGTTTTATCTTGTTTAGTTAAAAATATTTTTTTTATTACAAAACCCATTGGACGTAAAATTCCATAAAACACAAATCCTTTTCTGTATTCAATGTATTTCTTATTTGCCCAATTATATTGTTCAATCATATAGTTTGCAAATGGAATAGTTTTGCAAGATTGAATAAATAACCATAAATAATATACCATCAAATGTAAACTAATATGCATAAAACTCATAATAAACCATGTAAAGTCTAATGAATTATTCCCATGCACAGGTTTTACGTAATATGCATATTTTAAAAACATATTGCCAACACAAAAGTCAAAAAAACTAGAATATGATAATTGTGAAAAGGCTGTTATATATAATAAAAAATTTAATAGTTCCATTATATATAATTGAAAATGTTTGTTTAAGTTAATTTACATTACTTAAATTTAGTTATAGGTATTTTTAATAAAATTGTATAAAATGTTGTCAGAAACAATTTCAGAACCCATATTATTTTTGATTGCTTTGTTATGTTCAACCATATACGTTGGGTAGTCTGGATGATTTCTTTCAAGAACATTTAATCCTTTAGTTTCACTAATTGGAATACTGGCAGCTGTAATTTTATCAATATTTACGCTACTTGGGTTACAATACATAAACATTTTATCATCAATATCATTATATTCACCAACTGTTATTGCTCTATCTTTTCTAAATTTATCTATGGCTAATCCATAAACATTACATAAATTTAAGCTTTGATCTGTTGGTTTGGATTTAATATAATTAATTACATTTACTGGAACGGAATTCATATCATATTTATCAACAACTGCAAATTTACCATTTTGAATTGATGTCATAATAGCTTGTTGAATAAGTGTAAAATATCTTGGTACAATGTTTGTTTCTGCAAAAATTTCATTAAATGTTTGCTTTGTATTAGCAATACCCATTAATTTAACTATTTGAGGTGCACTATTTGAAAAATAAAAATTACTAAATAAGAATTTTGCAAACAAAATAACTTTACTAATAGATTTTGCGACATCAAAAACAACATTTGAATTAAAAACAATTTGTTCATTTGTAAAACCATAATTTGCTAATAGTTTTCTTATAGTATCAATATTTTCAGCCTTATCAATTATTTCAATTGATTTATCGTAGTCGGGACTTATTACTTTAAGTCTATTAATAACGTCACTTGGTTTTACAGTAAGAATTTTCGTGACTTCTCCTAAACTAATTTTGTTTCCACTATTTTTAATGTTTTTTCTTATTTCTCCAAGAGTTCCGTCGATTGATTTTAATTCAATTCCATAAATTTTAAGCAAATTAATAATTGAACCAAATATAATGATTTTATTTTCTCTTGAAATATTTTTCCATAATTCATACTTTGTACTTAGAATATCATCTAGTTTAAGTTTTTGTTCTTCTTCATTTGCTTTTGCTTCTGGTGAACCTTGAACACATTTCATAGCATTAACATATCCATAATCACTAAATCCATATATAATTGATGATGGATTTTTAATGTCAGATGAAAAATTATGACAAGTTTTATCACCATGACGAGTACAACATAACATTGCTTGAAGTTTAACATCATTTTCTTTAACTTCAGAGTTAATTAATTCATAAACACCAACAATTTTATAATAATGTTTTAACATATAATATATTTTTTTATACCCGTTAAATTTATTTACTAAGTTTTCAATTTCAATTGAACTATCTTCTTCGTCTTCACATAAATTATCTCCACGTAATTCCTCAATTAATCCATTATATTCATCAATCAATAATAACACAAAATTTGTAAAATCAGCCTTAATTCCAATATTTAGTTCTTTATTATATTTTACTCTATATAAAACCATTAATTCTTTTAAAAATGGTTGAACATCTGGACCTAAACTATTAGAGTCAAATGTTCTAATTATTGTGTCAATTGATTCAACACCCATAAACTTAGGTGAATTGCTAACAAGGGGCAACATTTTTGCTTCGATATCAAGAATACTCATAGAACCAGATTTAATTTCAGTTGCAGTAGTAGAAAGTTCGTTAGCAAATTTTTCAATTTGTTTTTTGTTTGCAACTTTACACATTTTTTTCTTTTTTCCCCCTGGGGTTTCAGCTTCAGAAATAACAGTAACTATTTTTGGTACTATAACATCCTGAACTTCTTGTTGTACTTGTGTGTAATTAGCTTCACAATATTCAACAAATTTTTCTTTACTACAAATTTCCCCATATGGTTTAACAATTAAGAGACCAATTTGCTGAATAATTAATTCAATCGCTTTTTTATCACTAATTAAACAAATTAAGTTATTTTTTAAGTTATCAAGTAAATAAGTCTGAACGGCTTCTTTTAATAAAGTTTTTCTGGTAACATCGTATTCAGATAATGCAGACATTAAACAATTATTGTTAATAATAGTTTTTATTAAAAAAACTGCTTGGTCAACCTGTTCAATTGGAACATTATTTTCAACCAAATATTCTTCAATTGTGATGTCTTGTTCTATTTTGTTTAAATTAACAAATGGGTCAATAATAACATCAATATTTTTTCCAAATTTACTATCGGTAATTAAAGCATCATTGTATTTTAAAATTTGTTCTTTGCTATTAGTTTGTAGTTCTTTACAAACATTTTCAAATGGTTCGCATTTGTTATTGTTAATTAATAATACAATAACTAATCCAATCAGTATAATCAACAAAATTTTATTCATTTTATTTATATTTAAAAGTAGAATTTTTTAATTTTCAAATAAATTATAAATTAAATGATTTTTATAATCATTAATTACAAAATTTTTTTCTGTAATTGTGCCTTTTGTTAAATATTTTATTTTTATAGAGTCATATACTTTTGGAATATTTAGTACTACAAATACATTAAAGGGAATTGATGTATTATAAAATTTAATTTGTTTTGATAAATCACAAAAATATGCCGTTTCTTCACTTGAATAAGCCTTAAATTCTAATAAAACTGGTATTATCTTATTTGATTTAGAATTTGAACAATTATAAATATTATCATATTTGTAAATAACATCATAACCACATAATTTAGTTATATAAGTTGTAATAAATAAAGGAACAAACATTAACATGGTGTAACAAATAGTCTGGAATATTCCTTTGTTTCCAATCCATAAATAGTTATTTGATTTTTTAAACCCAATTACACTTACAAAAAAATTACTAACAAAAAAATCCCTAATACTAATTAAACTCCTAATAAACATTATAATATATCAAATATCTAACTTTAAGTAAAATTCCTTGTTCTTATAAATATAAAATAAACAAAAATAATTAAAGAAAACTTAATTATAAATATTAATGGAACTTGATACTGAACAAAAAATGTCACTAACTACAAAATTACAATACAATTGGAATATTTGGGTTCACTACGAAAAAGATAACTGGAAAGTTTCCGGATTTAAACAAATCAGTCAAATTAAAACTGTTGGTGAATTTTGGAAATTTTATAATAATTGGGATAAAACTGGAGGTGTAACAGCAAAACACTTTTTTTTAATGAGAGAAGACGTTACTCCTGTTTGGGAAGATCCAAAAAATATAAATGGGGGTTGTTGGTCTTTTAAAGTACAAGAAGAATCGGCCGATGAATTATGGGAGGACTTATCAACATACCTAGTATGTAACCAATTATGTCCAACTATTCCAAATGAAATAATGGGATTGTCAATTTGTTTAAAGAAAAACAATAACACTGTTGTTAAAATTTGGAATACAAAATCTAAAAACAACAGTTTAAAGCTAATAAATGAACACATACTCCAAAAATGGGGTATGGATATTATTTATATTGCTCATATGCCAGAGTCAAATACTCCTTCTCTTGTAGTTTAAATAATTTGTATAATATTAAACAAATAACTAAAATTTGTTTGATACTATTTGATAAATAATTAAATAAGTTTTTTAATCAGACTTACTTGGGCTAAGTACTAGTTTAATTTCACCTAATGCTGCTATTTGATATGTAACAATAATCGGATAATCATTTTTTAAGAACAGAGTAACTTGATTACATAGGTTTGTACATTTGGTAAAAATCAATAAAAATTTTAGTTCAAATAGACCTTGAACGATTTCATTTGTGTTTGAGGTTGTTGATACAATTTGCAATCCACCATTTGTTTCTCCTACTTCAAATTCAACATTACCAATTTCACCTTTACCTGAGAAAAATAGTTTTTTAGATGTGGCTTTAATTTCAATTTTTTCTGTTGAACCTGACATATCTTTACAATATTTATGGAAATCTGGTGATGGTAATGTAATTGAATATGGAAATTGAATTGGTGTAATGTCATATGATTCTTCCTCGATATCCATTAAATTTAACTTAAATGTTTTCTTTTCTTTTCTTTCTACTGATTCTAAAACAACAATTAGTTTATTAATGTCCTCATCATCAACTAACCATGACATTGTATCAAAATGACTCATACATTTAAGACACTTTAATAAATTTCCAATATCAATACCCAGAGTAAGTTTTTTCTTATGGTAATTGTATTTATACACATCAAATTTATCTGCATCTAATCGCATATATACTAAGATTTTACCAGTTTTATTAACTTCTTTTAATACTACACCTCCGATAGTTTTTTTCTTTTCCTCGCCAGCTTTTTCCTCTTGGGGTTCTTGTTTTTTAACAGGTTTATTTTTTTGCTTTTGTTTTTCATTTTTCTTAGTTATTTTCTTTTTAATGAATTGTTCAGAATCTGAATCCGATTCATCATCTGAATTATCAGAATCAGAATCCTCCGATTCAGATTCATAGTCATTTTCTGTGTCTGAATTTTTACTTTCATCGTCAGAGTCTTCACCTTCTTCAATATAGTAAGGATAAAAATCGAAATTGGCATCTGTTAATAGTGAATTTATGGCGTCTGTTACAATTTTCATAGCAGCGGCTTGTGTTGTTTTGAGTTCAAGAATATATACCATTTATTACTAATTAACAATTATTATTCTTTATATTGTTTATAACAAAAGATTTAGTTTAAATATCGAAAAAAAATTAAAAAAAATCTAATTAATTATATATAAAAATGGTTAATACATATCTTTTAGTAAACCCACATATTGAAGGTAATTTTAATTCTAAAATTAAAGCAAAGAATTCCAACGAAGCTGCTAATATTTTTTACAAAAACTTATCTGAACATTTTAACAATTCAGTTCCTAAATTTCACTTTACCATCCAAAAAGGTTCTTCAGGTGACGGCAAATACTATCACTTTGAAGTAAAAGAATCAAGAACTGATAATGAAGTTAGCTTTAAAGTTAACTCCATGAAATTATCAGGTGAAGGTGAATCTATGGACTCCTTTAAATCAAGACTTGAAAACTTTAAAGCCAAATTTAATCAAGATGGTGGAAAGAAACATAAGAAATCCAGCAAACATGATTCTGATGATTCTGATTCATCTGATTGGGATGCTTCATCAGATGATTTCTATCGCAGAGCCAAATCTTATTTACCAGTTAACCAACCCATTTATTATTGGTGGTATGACCCTTATGTTTACAACTTAAATTCCATTTACATTCCCACTTTTTATTCTTACGTTACCCCTTATATTGAATTAAACCTTAAAATATAAAATTAGTTAATTTGGCTAATTTGTTTCCACTTTTTAAATAAAATAATTTAATATAGTTTTAATTAAAACCTTTTATTATATAGTTGTTCAAAGCTATGTATTAATTCATACATTGAATTATAATACATTTCATTAATTTGCTCTTTAACGTCAAAGTTTGCAACATCATCTTCTGAAATATTTAGGAAAAACTTGTTAATTCCCTCAAAATTAACCATTTGAGTTGACCCTTGAGTTTCAACACACCCAGGATATTTGCCACAAAAATAACTGATGAATTTTTTTTCTGATTCAACACTAGCCCATAGAATTACTGAACTGATTGAATCAAGCGAAAACACAAATCCGGTTTTATCTAAGTAAGACTTAACCATAATTTCTGCAAAAACTCGTGACCCACAAACTCTTTCAATATTACAAATTAAAAATTCTTCAGGAGTTTCCATTAATAATTGGGTATTAATATAATCATATACTTTTGTAAAATTTTCTTCATCTGGTTCATTAGATAAAACTAAAACATTAGGGTTTCCCATCGAATTTTTTACAGTTGCAAATCGTAAGAAAATGGGTTTTCCTGGTTTGACTAACTTGATAACAAATTCGTTTGGTTGACCAGGTAAAGACAACACATCTGAAACCTCACATTCAAGTTTATTTAAAACTCCAGACTCTGCGCCTGGAGTTAAAATATGCCTGATGTTTTTAGATTGAGTTGAATTAAGGTTATCCAAATATTTTAAAAAGTTATCAATGGTTTTACACATAACTTGGTAATGAGCTGGTATGGTGACTTCTTTTTCAAGATTTTCCATAAATTTATAGTAATTATAAGGACATAAGTTAAATGTTGATTCTAGTTTTAGGTGTTCACACACATATTCCAAATAATTTTCCAATTTTTTTGTTGACAAATAATAAATTCCATATTCTTTGTGCACAATATTTTCTTTTGCTAAATTTAAATAGTTAAAATTATCAGCAAATTTATTTGAACCAAAGAACCAGTTGTTTACACGCACAAGTGGAATTGCATTGGTTACTTGTTCATATCTGTTAGTTTGTGGACTATTAAATAGACCTAAGCTAACAGCCAAGTGATAAATACGGACATAAGAGCTTTCTGATTGAATTTCCATTAATATTAAGATATATTCAAATAATATTAATCAATTTCAATTTTTTTACTTATAAATTAAATATTTGTTGGATTCCACATTAACCAATGTACTCTGATTAGTCCAACTTTTTAAATACGTAAAATCTATACAAATCATTCCAAATTTTACTTTCTTTATCAACACCCTTTAAATCTCCATAGAATTGTGCAACTGTTTTGTAGAATTTTTTATTTTTGGGGTTTTCTTCATGGTCAATAACATCAGTAAACCATTCGCGGTTAATGTTGTACAAGTTAGCAAATAAGTCAGTGTCAACTAATTTACAACCTGCTTTTTCCATAGATTTGATAAGTAATTTAGGAGTAACCAAGTATTCTGTAATATATTTACCTTCTTGACTAATCCAACCCATATGAATGTCAATTGCCATACCAGGTTCATCTTTAAGTTCTCCATCAAATTTCTTTACAATTTCAAAAAACTTTCCTCTTTGGCCTTCTTCATCTGTATACCAAGATGTAAAAGCATCTTTTGAGTTTAATAGATTCATAACTTGTTTTGGATCAAATAATGTACAAATTAAATATCCATCTTGTTTTAAATATGTTTTAACAGTGTTTACTATATTATTAACTGAAGCTGCTGTATCAAATAAATAGTGAATAGCAAATTGTGAATTAATGATGTCAAATTTTTTATCTTTGGTAAAAATTTTTTCAATAGCTTTTTTATTTTCTGGTGTCATTCCTTGTAACTTTTTTTCTTGAGCTTCAACAGTCAAAGGTACTGAACCATCAGCATGAATAAATGTTGTTTTAGTGAAATCAGGAAATTTCTTGATGTTTTCTTTCAATCTAACCGTAGCTGAATCAATTGCACCAAATAAACCTTCATAATCAGGGTCAGTACCAATAAATTCACCAACACGTGCATGATACATTTTCATAATATCACCACCACGACCACAACCAATATCAAGTACTGATTTCTTTTTATCTTTTCCATCACGATTTTCTTTACCCATAGAACAATATGAATAAATAATAATAGACTTTATCCAGTTATGATAATCACGGAAAATTTTACCAAGATTTGTTACCTTTTGATAATAAATATCTTGAGCACGTTCGGAAGAAATAACTTTAGAATCGATTCTACTTGATAATTGCTTTTGTTGTTGGGCATATGTTTCTGGTCTTGATAGCTTTTTAATTTCATCAATTGTAACGGCTTCTCTCATTGATTTCCAAACTTTAATAGCATTGTCTTTGAAGTTACCGTAACGTTTTCTGTCACGTAATACTGATTCAGTTTTATCCCAACGTGTTCTAAGAATTTTCCATCTGTATTGATGAGGAATACTAACATCATTTACATAAATAACTTCGACAACAGTTGCGTCATTGACAAGATTTCCTTCAATATCTCTAACTTCATCGCGGTCTAATAAGAAAAAAGCTTCGTGATTATTTTCCTCTTTCATAAATGGCACAGGAACTTCTTTATTTCCTATTAAATCACCAACGAAAAAGTTAGCAACACGGAATATTTTATTGGTTCCGCCAATATTTCCACCAATTGAATTATCATAAATTTCAAGATATCCACCTGTTTCCATATTTCTTTGGAATGTTAAGTAGACATCAATTGAGTTGGTTGAAGGTGGTTTATATTTGTAAATTGGATATTTTTGTTCTCGTTTATCACGAGTGTATTTTTGATCAATGCCAGTACAAATAATACCATCTAAAAAGTATGGACATGCTACCTTTTGATTAGAAGTACAACCAGTCCATAATAAATTACTGAATGAATAAACTTCAGAATTATCACCTCCCATTGGAAATATAAACATTTTTGAATGGAAAATAATTTCGTTCTTTTTTGATTCTTTAATTAATTTATTTAAGTTGTTGTAAAATTTTTCCATTTCATCTTCATAATGTTTTTCTTGTTTTACAATGTCAAACTTTCCTTCAAATGGTTTAATATTATAAGCCTTGACTTTCATTTTGCTAACAAAATCATCTATGAGTTTTAATCGGTTAGCTAACATATTTTCATTTCTAATATCTTTACCTTTATAAAAAAGACAATCAAACATCATAAACAAGTACACATTATTTGAATGAATATGAATTAATTCACCCTCAATTAGTGTACCGGATAAGTCTTTCACAGTATATGGAGTTTTTCTAACAACGAGATTGTTTGATATCAAATAAATTTTATCGTCTAATACAAATAACTGAAATTTTTCACCATCTGCCTTATCTGTTATGGAATACTTATTTGGAATTTTATCAACAATATGTTGAACTTCTGCACTAATAGGTTGCATAGAATATAAATTAGTAGAAGAGTCGCTGGGTGAATTAAAAACTAATTTTTTGTAATTTGATATAACACTGTCTGATTCTTCTTTTCCAATAATTTCACTAGAGTTTTCTAAAACTTGTTTTACAATTAGAATTTCTTTATTAATTTCATTTAACATAGCTTCAGATGGTTTCGATTTGCCGGGAATAAATTCAATTTCAACTTCGTATTGCTTATCTGAATCTTGCAACTTATCGGGATTAGTTGATGATTTAATAATTGTCAAATCAAGTCTAATTGAACCAGCCTTTTCATCAGATTTAATCATTAAGCTAATACGTTGTTTGTAACGAAAGAAAACTTTGTCAGATTCAGAATATTGTAAGTTTGCTAAAACTTCCATTTGTTTTTTATCAATTGGTTCTTCTTGACTCAATCTAAATCTCAAGTCAAACTGATCCAAATCATAAATATTTTTTGGGTCTTTAATCTTGTTCATAAATGTAAAACCTTCTGATTTTGCAAATTGTGAAGTTAAAATAGAAAAAATAACATGATTTTTTCTTTGATGTATTGAATTTAAAATTTTATTTATTCTTTCAATACCTTCAACTGTTACACGATAAACACTATTATTTGAATATCCATAAGATATGTCAAGAGTAGTTTCATTTGTAAGTTTTAAGTTTTGACTTTCAGAACGGTACTTTGCAAAATTTAACAAATTCATAAACTTTGTTATGGATAACTTGTTATCTGACCGAAAGTTATTAAACATAACCTCGAATTCGTTAGAATCGGAAATTTTACCGAATAGGGTTTTGATTGGACTTAGGTTATTTATTGACAACATTATGTATTACTAGATAATGTTTTCTTAAATGAAATTATGTTAATTTCATTTTTTTTTAAACTTTTTAATTATTTTTTTCTTAGTTATAGTAACTATCACATGACCCAATCCATAGATTTAATTAAATTTAAAAATATTTTGGCATCAAATAAAATCGAACTATTTGATCATGACCTAAGAATCAGTTACCATAGATTATGTTCTCATAATGTTGATAAGCTACAAATTGGAGGTGCAATCGGTTCTTCTGATTTAACTATATTGGATAAATTATCTAACATGTCACAACTACATTTGTCACATCTTGTTAATTCTTTATTAATTAAAAATGAACTAAAAACCGATTGGATTTTAAGTTTATATTAGTAAAAATTATTTAATTTCCATTTGACTCTCCAATTAATTTTTCCCAAGCTTTAATTCTCACTACGTAAATATTTTTCATTTGGGAATAAATTTTTGCATATTCACCAGATGTACCAGTAAAATGATTATTAATAGGTTCATGCTCGTATTTTATCTTTTCTAAAATATTTGATAAAATTTCTGGAGAATAATTTTGTTTAAACCCATATCCAAAAAAATAAAATGTGTTTTTTGTGGCCCAAACAGTTGGGGATTTCCATAACTTAAAACTTTTAAACATTCCACTTAAAGTGTTGACAATATTAAATGCCAATTCAACATTTTTTAGTGTTAAATTAATTATTAAATTACCTTCTAATTTTAAATTAGGAAATATTAACATTAAACTTTTTAAAATTAATTGCATGTTTAAGTAAAATGCATTTTTTGCATCATGTTGATAACTTACACATGATGCTAATCCTAAGTCTAATTTTAATGGTTCTGACAATTCTAGTTTATAAGTTTTATCTAAAATATTTTTATAAAAAATTTTATATCTTGGGTCAGTAATTTTATATGGAACACCGCCTTCTTCAACTGGTAAACTTACACCAATTCCAGTTGTTTTGTCAAATTTGTCTAATATAATTTTAGAATACATACCAGGAGCTGAACAAATGTCCGCAAACAATTTTACATGCGATTTTCCAAGACCAAAATTATCAAAAATTTCTTTACCAACTTTTTCTAATTGAGCATCATCTTCAACAAATTTATCATCTTGTTCGCGTTCAAATGTATCTAGTTTCCAATATTTTTTTGAAATCCATTTCATTTTACCAAATAATTTATCTTTTTTTGCTTCTATTGTTGTCATTAAAATAGTATAGAATATAATTATTCATTAAATAATAAAAAAATGTTAATTAATATTTATTAGTTTGAATTTGAATAATTATATTTAGTAAAATAATGGAAAAATCTACCCAAGCAAAAAACCAAATGATGAATTATTATGAGTTGTTTGAAATACCATTTTCTGCATCAAGTAAACAAATAATAATGGCATATGAAAACAAAATTACAAAATTTAACAACTTGATGAAACTATCTCAAGAACAAGTTAATGAAATTAAATTACTAAAAGTTGGATTATTTATTTTAATTAATGAAAAATTAAGAAATAATTATAATAGAATAATCGGGCTTAAAAAACATGAAAAACAGTCACATGGTTCTGTTTCAAACGAACCTGTTGCTGGTAACTCAAATTTACCAGATTCATTAGATTCTCTTTTTTCTGTTGATAATAGTTGGATGAAAAATCAAGAAACCAATAAATCAGATACAGGCAGAAAAGGTAGAAATGAAATAAACATGATTGGTGATAGGGTATTTAGCTTATCTGAATTTAATAAAAGGCCAGGATTTTCATCTGATTTTGAAACAGAGTTAAGAAAACCACAACAAGGACGAATTGACAAGTCAGATGAAAAAATAAATAAGGATTAATTTTAATCTTAAGAAAAAAAAATCTATTGTATTATAGATATGAGCGATTTTAAGGCAAACAACGCTGCATTAAAAATACAGTTTGCATTAAAATTAAATAATTGCATTAAAAATTTAGAAAAATTCAGAACAATTAAACTTGGACAACTTAGTACTTCTCTTAGTTTTGAAGACTTTAGAAACATTATAGTAAAAAAAGATGTATTAGCCATTACAAAACATTTTTGCGATACATTAGAATCTTTTAAATCGGGACTTAAAATCAATCCCCGAGTTTTAATATCGGCATATTTGGTAAGAAACTATTCACAAGAATTAATTGGACCAGAAAATGATTTTCATCCAGTTGATAGCCATATTGTCAACATCGCTGGTAATGTTATTGTTCAACTAGAATCAAATAACATTAATGATATTTGGACAAGCTTAAAAGAATTTAAATTTATGTTTTTAGATTGGTCACGTATGGATAAAGATAGAACAATTGAAAAATTAGTTGTATCATATTATTATCGCTCAACACACATTGAAAAAATTAAATCAGGGGAATTAGTTAAAAAATCCCAATTCGCTGATATAAATCAACAAATAGAAATGATTGAGGAATTAGAAAGACAAAAAAGCCAAATAGTCAATTCAATTAGACAAATTGATAGAAATTTTAATATTAAATATCTTGAGGAAAACTATGTACAAATGTTTGAACAAATTCAAATTGGATGGACACAATTACAATCAGTTATAACAAATACAATGAAAAAAGCATATTTGAAAATGTTAACAACCGATATATCTAATGGGAATTTATTGTCATGTTTTGCGTTAATTAAAGAAATTGGACAAAGACTAACTATTTTGTGTCCAGAAAAAAGAAAAAAATCATTTGAATCAAAATTTTCAGATGATATACTTACAGGTCTATTAGCTGAACCAGCATTTACTGTAGAATTAATTAAATTTATAGGATTTGTTATTGATTTTATTATTCAAGTTGATGCACCAGTTAATGATGAGTCTAATACTCAATGGAAGTATCAAATTGCAGAACTAATGAAAGCGGATTTTGCGGAAAGTTTTCCAATAATTTTAATTCAAATTGAAGAACATATTGATCAAATCTATAAATTAATTATGGACTTGGTTTAAGTTTATTTTAAACATTAATTTCCCAAGTTAAGTCAGTTTGATTTATTTCATTATATTCGTTAAGCAAACTAGTAATTGCTTTTGTTCTTTTTTCAATTGGAGTTCCTGATACTTTTCTACTTCTTATCTTAATTTTTTTTTCAAGACTTAGTGCAGTTATTTTATCAAGATTTTTAATAAAACCATAGAAAACCCATTGACCATCTGCCTTATTTGATGTAGTGTATTTAGCACCACCTACTATTTCTCCATTATGTTGTCTAATTCTTCTTTCTGGTTTATTAGTTATACCAACATATGTTTTATTATGAGATGTATTAGTTAACACATATACCACATAGTTTTTAATAATTGAAGTTTCTGACATTTTTTATTTATCTATTAATTAAATAAATAAAAAAGATTTTTTAAATCAATAATTTAATAATTTACAAATTTAAGCATCAGTTGTGGTTTGTTCTTGTTGGTCAGATTTGTCTTTTTTTCCATTGTAACGATAAAAAGTACCAGTTAATTGACCAATAGTAAATTCCTTAAGACCACCTTCTTTTGCGAGTAAAGTATTCATACCATCAATAGTGTCAATGGTAAAATCTCCACAACCAAGATATTTGTCATCTTTACGATAAAGTTTGCAGTAAAGTACAGATGATGTGGTTTTATCAGTAATATAATCAGTAATTGATTGCTTAACTTGATTATAGTCACTTGAATCAGTAAGACCATTAATTGTGAAGAAAACCCTGTAGTAACTAAACTTAACTTTAAAATCAGTTGAATCAGTTCTAAGTTTTCTGAATGCATTTACTGCATTAGTAACATTATCAAAAGTTAAAAAGTATGAACTGGATGATTTAGTTTCAGAACATGAAATCATGCCAGTAAGTTGATTAAAAACACTTGCATCAATTGATGAACCAGAAACTGATTTTACAAGAATGGTTCTACCAGCTTTACGAACAGATTTCTTTTGTTTATCGTCAGTTTGAGCTTTTTCGGACACATTAGTTACAGTAGTTGCAACAACAGTTTCGTTCTTAGAGGTTTCTACATTACTGGTAGTTTTACTACTAGTGCTAGCAGTTTTACTAGTGGCGGTTTTACCAGTGCTAGCAGTTTTACCGGTGCTAGTAGTTTTAGTGGTTTTAGTAGTTTTAGTAGTTTCTGTATTTTTAGTTGTAGGCATTAATATTATAGAGTATTATTTCCTTAAATATTATTTATCAATTTTTTTGGTTAAAGACTTAGGTAAACTAGCTAAGTTTATTTGTTTGAACTTACTCTTTTAATAATTTTATTCAAGTCATTTGAAACAACTAATTTATAGTTTTTAAATACCAAATTTAAATCTGGGTAGCTTTCAAGCCAGCTAAAATATTCGGTAAAATAATTTTGTCTAATGTATATTCTTTCGTGTCTGGATTTATTAATTTTAAATAAATCTGCGACTAATGAATAAATAACAAGTTTTGTTAAGGATTCAAAAACCCGTTTTAAGCTTGGAATTTGTTTTAAATCTGCTAAGTAACCCGCAGAATCTGATATAAAATAAAAATAACATTCCCAGATTTCATGTAAGGTTATTTCTTTTTTATTATCGTAAATAAAATACTGGTTTAATTGTGCTACATATTTGTCTAAATTTGACAACTCGGGTTCTATTTCTCTTCTACCCTTATACAATAGGCTAGTTGCTTGTGGAATTATTTTTTGATAAACAATTCCCTTACTAATATACTTTTTAATAAGTTCCGGTAAATAAATAACATCGTATAAAGAATATTTAAAAATACCAGGATCCATATTATGAATATCAATAGTTATTTCATAAATAGGTCCAGTTGTGTCTTCAATACTTTCTAGTTCATTTTGTTTTTCTTGAGTAATAACTTGATTTTCTGTTAATAAATAATATATGGAACATTTTCCGGTTTTTTTCTCGGATATATGCGCGTAGTCACACATGTATTTTGTGTCATAAAAATTAGTACATAATCCTTGAACTAACTTTTTGTCATCTAAAAGTCCAGTAAACATATACGGAACATCTAATGATTCAGCTCCATGCAAAATTTTAATTATTGTTGGTTCTGCTATGAGTGATTTTAAAATTCTTAAATCTTCTGGTGAAAATTCAGGAGGATATAAAACAAATAAGTATCCGTCAGAAGAATCATCGGACTCTAAATTAATTTGCATTAATGCTACATCTTTAGTCGATTTTCTAACTTTATTAAATTCAAAATCAATTCCAACATAATGGGGAATTGTTGAAGTACATGCATTTTCAGTGAATTTTTTGATTATTTTAATTGTTTTTTTAATTTTCTCCTCGGTGTCGACCTTAAGTATATAGTATGTTTTATTGTTAAGACCAGGAAAAAATTCTTCTGAACCATTTAATACTAAATCCCATTCCATCTTAATATATTTATATTACTAAAAACTAGATAATAATAAATAAATTAAAATTGGTTAAAATTAAAGCTTTTCGAGCTGTTCAATTAGTTCAGCACGGTTAGTTTTAATTGCTTGTTGATATTTTGTTGCCTTTTGTTCCCACATAAGGGTTCTATTGATAATTTCATCTTTTTTCATTCGGAAATGAGTGCGAACAACTTCTTCAAACCCTTTAGGTGGATTTTTAATCATATCAGTCATTGCTAATTTAATGGTGGATGGCATACGTTCTTCGCTATAATTACTTGATGCTAATTTTCCTTTTTCTGTGTGCATTTCACGTTCCCATCCAGGTTCATTAAAGTATGGTTGTTCAACCAAAATAAGTGATTGGATTGAAACCATAACTTGTAAAAAGGTCGAAGTTTTTGGATTCCAAGATTCACCCGCTTGTCCTGACCAAGTTCCTAAAATCGACAGACAGACCTTTCCTGAATCATACAAATTAGGATTAAAACGAACCCTTCCTCCACCAGTTGTATGAATTAATACTTGCGGAACAGTATTTGGATAATCAGAAGGTAAATAAGCATGGAACTCAAATAGTCCGTTTTCATATGGAGTATCTTTGGGACCAGAAATTAAAAACGAGAATAAGTGGAAATTACTTTTAGGAACTCTGGTCCAAATTGTTGATTCCCAATTTAAAGGTAAATCCTTTTTAAATGAGGAAATTTCCGATAAAATGCGCATTAATGCAGATTGTGAAGGCTTTTGGTCACGATACTTGTTAAACCTATGGTCAGAAGGAATATCATAATTACCAAATTGAAGTTTTTTCATAGCAGCACAATATGCTTCTTTATTATCAGTACTAATTACAATTTCACTAACTGGTTCTTGGTATTTACTTACATACCAGTCAGACAAACAGTAAATTTGTAAGAGAGTTTCATCAGTCATTGCTTCTTTTGAAGATTTAAATAACATATCAAGTTCATCCCATGTTGGTTTAAGACCCATACTAATTGAGTTAATAACATTTTGACTCATTGGTTTTCCAATCAGTTTAGCCAAAATATTAAAAATTTGTTTGTACAAAACTTTTGACTTTTCAAATTCAAGCATAGAAAACCCCTTAATTTGGTTTATCACATATTTCATTAACACAGAGTCATTAATCATACTAATATTATCTTCTGAAATTAATTTTCCAATACGACCAAGAATTCCAGCAACTTCATTTATTTGAAGTTCTTGTTCTTTAATATATCCTTTGATATCCCATTCTTTAAGACCTTCTCCGCCATAACCAGTGCCAGATTTCCAATATTTGGATCCAGTTCCTGATTCTCCTGCTGCTTTCTTAGGAACAGGAATGACAATATTAACTTTATCCATTGTAGATTCCTTTGTAATGGATGCAAGTTTAATTAATTCATATTCAAGTTCATCAAATGAAACATTTGGATTAGCATTAGATGCGGCGTCAGGACAAACATAGTCTTTTCCATTTTTTTCAATTTGATTGGCAAGATGTGTAATAAAGTATTCCAAAGTAATAGTAGGTGACCAAGTTTCGATTTTAAGCACATCCAAATTAATTAATGATAGTAATAGAGGTAATTTAATTTTGGGTTTAACATATTCAAGTTTAGGAGGAATAAAAGGATGAGTTTTAGGCTCAATAGTTAATTTCATTTCCATATAATCATATCCAAAATCCTTATTAATTTGTTGGAAAATTTTTCCAGTTTCTGATTCTGGATTAAATTTAATACGAATTGTTAAAGAATATGGATTTGTTTCATCGGGAATTACATAATGTGCATATTCGCGATTTCTATTAACTTGTTTTACCTCATTGATAACTAACTGAGAAATTTGTTGAGGGGAAAGCAATAGTTCTTTTGGAATTTTATCATTTGACTGTATGGTTTTGTTTTGCTCAATCTTTTTATGAAAATTTTTTTCAAGTAGTTTATATTCGATGTTTGCCTTTGAAAATTCATCGAGTTTTTGATAAATATGAAATGGATCTGAAAAATTCGATTTTGATTCTGATTCTGATTCTACTCCAATCAAGTTAGCAATTTCCCCGACGATTTGTTGAGGGGTTTTGTTTTTAAAACACATTGCCATATTAAATTTATTTGTTGGAAATGTGTCAAGAACAGATTCTGCAAAACAATACTTTGAAAAATCAGTAGTTACTTTTAAAGGGAATGTATCAACATCCATATGCATAATTGTGTCTGATACATTATCATTATGTTTAATTAATCTAATAACATGACCATTGAAGGGTTTTGTTATAATTGACTTTAGTTCATTAACATATTCACTGGTTTCAGTTGACATTAATATATGGATTTATTATTGTAATATTAGACTTATTCAATTTTTTTCCATTGGTTATAGTTTACATACCCTATGAACTAGCTTTGTCAATAGGATTGAAAAGTGCGTTTGAAAATTTCATTAAATGTATAGTAGTGTATATACCTACATAAAGAGATGTTATCGAGCACCGCGCCTAAAGTTTCTGCCTGGGTCCCATTTGAGGACTCTGGTATGACTGCAACAAAATCAGTACCAGAAATTAATGTTAGTTCATATTCATCTGATGATTTTAAATCATTATTATCAGGACCACCAATTAATATCGGTACCACCTACCAGCCATCTTTTCAATTACGCGCAGACCCAAATGATTTTCAAGCTTCAAAATTATCAAAAGAATTCGCTGGATTAGAATTAAAAAAGGAAATAATGTCAGACGATGATATCTATGATAATTTAAAGTCATTACCAGAACTATCGGAAAGTATCAAATATGAACCATACAACCCAAATATTATTGACACCAAAACTATTGGACTTGGTAAAAATAATTTAACTTATTATGACCTAAGAACACCAATATTACCGCTTGACCTTAAACCGTCAAATAAAAATTATTTGGTTAAAATAGATGAAGACTTTAAATTAGTAACTGACTGCCAACATTTAAACCAAGAACAACTTAAAAAAGTAATTGGTACATATTATGTGTCAAACGAATTAGAAATTTATCCTGTTGGAAATAATTTAAATTTATTATCCACTTATGTTTGCAATCCAAATTCATTTTTAAAAACAAATGAAATAGACCCTAAAGTGTTTATTGAATATTTTAATAAATTTGATGAAATTATAAATTATTTGGGTATTTTTGGTAGTTCATGGAAATTTACAAGTGCACTTCAAAACATGGGAAAATCCCCTGATGTTTTCACAAATAAAATTCCTAATTTCCCACAAAATTACCAATCAACCAGAAACACAGGAGATAATTTAACTTCTTTAACAAAAATTCCAATGGGTCCAGAAATGTTTGAAACTGATGGTTCATACGTAAATAACACTGGAAACATTAATGACATTTCTGGTTATTCTTCTGAATTTTTTGGACAAGTTGATGGAGGCGATAATGGGGATTATGAACATAAAGAAACATTTATGTATTTGGAAAATTTTGCAGAATCAATTCTTGATTATCATAGAGACTACAATATATATTTTAATAATCAATTTAATAACGTTATTGTTGTCGATTCTAAATCAGATTTTATGAGTTCAAATAATAAACTCAAAAAAATATTTCCAGAAATAATTTTTGTTGCAAAAGAACGTCTTAGTAAAGAAGTCCATGAACAAGTACACAAACTAACAGAAGATATTTTTGTTAATGTTGAGGATGTTAAAACAAAATTAAACAAAATTTTAAATGACAAAGTTATTGATTCCAAGTTGTCAATTGATGAAATTAAATTTCTCATTAAAAAATACTTTACTATTGATACTAATCCAGAACATTGTATTAAGTTTACCAACATTTGGGAAATTATAAGTTCTGAACTAAAAGTTTCTGAATCATTTATCAATTATACTAAACGCCAGTTACCGGTTATTTTACAGGATTTGGGATTAAATAAAAAGAGACTATCTGATGGTATCTACTGGTATGGTTTAGTACGCAAACCATTAGATGGACCCAAGTCCAAAGAAGAATTTGTTAACAAGACAATTGAAGATAAACCAATTCCATGTGAAGAATTTCAGTCTATATTTGATAAGTATTTAATGGATAGAAATGCAGAATTAAAATCTGTTACATCCGCATACCCAGTGCCACCAATGTCGTTTACATTATTAACTAACTTGGTTAATCAAGAATTAAAACCAGAACCTTTAATATCACCTCCAAAACCAATTGAAATGAGTTCAATTATTGAATTTGTTAAACAATCAGAAATAACTCCGGATTGCAATACAAAAGAAGAACACGAACAACCTATCCAATCTGTTGACCCCCAACAACCCCAACCTGTCCAACCTACTCAAGCAAAGAAAACAAAAGCAACAAAACCCAAACCCGTAAAACAACCTAAAACACCAAAACAAACTGTCCAACCTAAAGCAACTGAAGAACCTGTTGCAACCCAACCTACCCAACCTGTCGTATCTGAAGAATTAACAAAACTTGTAGTTAAATCAAAAGGAGGAAAAACAGCAAAGTCCACTAAAAAAAATTAAAATAGTGGAAACAAATAAAATCCAAATTAAATAATATATTACTTTATTTGGTTTTTATAAATAAAATATTCCAGTTATTCGGCACCACGAAGGTGAATAAGACAGCCTTCACCGGTAGTTGCGACAACTTGAGAAACAGGGTCATAACCCACATGGGTGATTGCCTTGTAAAATCCGGTCCATGGGTCAACAGAAACTTTAGTTGTACCATCATCCTGAAGTTCGTATTCATAGTCACCAGTAAATACTTGAATCATCAGGGCCTGTGAGTAACCACTAACAAGTTGAACACCACGAGTAACTCCAGAAGCAGGGAATCCAGGAGACTGAGCATTTAGATTCCAAAAGATAGTACGAGGCATTGAATATCCTGCAGCTGTAAACTTTGCTTCCATGCGACCAAGTGCGGTTTTGCCGAACTTATCAAGAGCTGACCCGCGGGAATAACTGTAAGAACGAGTTAAATCATCAGAGTAGATAACTTGGGAATCAAACTGTCCATCAGTAAGGAACAGCATTGCAAAGTCAGTTTTGGTCACGTTTGCAGACTTCATTAGACCAAGCATTACGTCATAGGTGGCATCAATGTTTGTGTTCAGACCAGTAGGACCATTCATGATGGCAACAAAATGGTCAAAGATATCGGCCTTTCCTGACATGTCCAGATTAAAAACCTGAGGTTTTTCGGAAAAGCTAATTAAACATCCTGGCATGCTACTGAGATGTGATGCAAGAATACCAAGACCGATTGCCTTATCTTGTACCTTTGCACTTTCCATTGAACCAGAAGTATCAATAATTGGAATTACGTTACGTGGGTCTAGGAACTGGGTTCCTGTGCTTGCAGCTTCAGTTTGTGCTTGCTCAATTAGTCCCACAATCTCTTCCTTAAGCTTGGTCACGAGATCATTCCATTGGGTAGTAATCACAGCACGTTCAGTAGAACTGAGTGTGGAACCAATGCGAACACGAGTACCCGACCACGAGTGCTGAGGCTTGAGGTGTTCGTACACAATATTACTCAAACGGTCGATATCTTGTGCAGCTCCCTTAAGCTTACCATTGATTAAAGCAGCAAGTAAGTTCTTTCGGCATTGAACGCGATCATTGTCAAGCGCAAATCGATTACCAGTTTCCAATTGATGTTCGGAAACGGGTATCTTAAGGTCTTCATTGGCAAGTGCCTTGCGATACTTGGTAAGAAACTTCGCAGGTGCAATTTCATGATTAATGTCGGCCCAAGTACGATGGGTTTTATCTTGTTCACACATCATTTGTTCACCGACAAGAACACACTGAGAAAGAGCAGTAATAACATTACGGAAAACCATTTGACAATAATTTAGACGCCTCTTGGCAAGTTGTTGTGCAGCTGCACTTGAGGAGTTTTGAAGGTCACGAATACCACCGTTAGGAAAGTAAACTTGAATCAAAACATCATCACGATGTGCAGAGTTATGTTTGCCTTCACGCTTAAACCACTTGGCAGCAAGTGACAAACGTCGAGAACCAACAAAAGCACGAACTTGTTCAGTACTCATTACTTTGAGTTTATTATTAAGTTCTTGTGCCTCATCCTTTGTCACCTTACTAAGTGGTTTAGCGAAAATTGCGTAACAGTCTGCATCCAAATGTTTAAGATAAACATTAATTGCAGCATTAACCACATCGGGATGGTCTTCCATTTCCTCAATTAGAACATCAAGGTCACCAAAGTAACCAAAGTCTGGTACTAGTTCGACAAGAGCAACTGTGGTAGCAGGAAAACGGGCATACAGTCTTGTAAACAAGTAGTAGAAAAGAAGACGAGACTTTTTCCCCGCAACACGAACTGAACGTAGATAAAACATGTATCTAAACATTAACCCGTATGCTTTAGCACGGTCAACATCTCCTAATGAAGAAACAATAGAAGTAAAACTATTAAAGTAGTTGTCAAGTATTTTGGTAGTCTTTTCATCAAGTTCTCTTGACTTACGTAATGACTCGGGTAAAACCATCTTTTGGTCTAGAGCGAGTAAAGCTGACTTAAAGTCTTCACCAAGTGAGCTGAAATTGATATCACCATTCCAGGTAACACCGTCACACAAACTATTGGTGATATAAGCATTTGCAGCTGCAGAAAAGGCAGCAACAAGAGGCTTGGTAGTGGTATTATTAATATTTGCAGTAAAAGAGGACATTAAAATGTATTATTAAATTAGTAAAGTGTTAGTTTTTTCAATTTTTTTATCAGTTGGTTCATTTATTGTTTTTTCTTAAATATTCCAACAAGTGATGTTATATAAATATCCCCAAATGTTGACTTTGTAACCATATTTTCTAAATCAGATAAATCAGATATAACTTGGCTCATTGAACTATCAAGTTTACCAGCAAGTAATTCCAGTATTAATTCTTTTAAAACTATAGAAAGCGAATATCCTTGTGTTTTAATTATTTTACTAATGGATTTATAACTTGAATCAAAAGACTTTGATTTGTTTGATAAATTACTTAGGATTTCTTTAATTTCTTTATTTGATGGAATTCCTGCAGTTTCGTAACATAGGGCTTTTGTAATAAAATTAGTTTGCATCGAAATTGACTGGAGTAAATTAATGGCTTTTCTTAAATCTCCTTTTGCTAATGTTGCAATAGTGTCTGTTACGTCTGGTTCATGAGATAAGTTTTCAGCTAAAATAATTTGGTTTAGCTTATTACAAATATGAACATTATCAATGTTGGAAAAACGAAAATTTGCACATCTGGACCTGATTGCTGGAATTATTTTGTTCTCATAATTGCAAATTAAACAAAATCTTATAGTTGCAGAATATTTTTCAATAATTCTTCTCAATGCAAACTGAGCATCAAATGTCATTGAATCAGCTTCATCCAAAATAATTAAGCGCACACCCTGATGAAACATGTTTGATTTTTCAGCAAATCCTTTAATGTCTTCTCTTACCGAATTAATACCGCGGTCGTCTGATGCATCTAACTTCATCACCATTAGTCTCACATTGTTTCCATAAATTTCCCTTGCTAATGCCATAATTGTTGATGTTTTTCCAGTTCCAGAAGCTCCATGAAAAAGCAAATGCGGTAGTGAACCACCAATTAATAATTTTTTAATGGTTTCAATATTTTGCGCATGTGATATAATATCATTAATTGATTTTGGTCTATATTTCTCAACCCATGGAAGAAAATTAGAATCAGAATTTTCCATATTATAATGTTAATATTAAATTGTCTTTATATGGCTAATTTTTATATTGGTTGTGTTTGTCTGGGTTGAAATTTAATTAAAACAAATAATAATTACCACAATACATACACTTCTTACTACATCTGCATTTTTCACACAACCACTGTTCACATTGACTACAAGGCCATCCATCACCTCCTCGGTCAACATCATCACCACAACTTGTACAATTACCATAACAACCGCACCAAATATCGTCATTATCTTCGCAAATTTCACACAAATAAACACCACAATCACAACAAACCATATTTAAACATTCTTCACAACCTAATTTTTTACAACCAAAACAATTTTCTATTGATTCTGCTTGTTTACCGCAAACACACTTAATAAAATTTTGACCAGTTTGTTTGTCTTGTTCGTCTGAGTTATTATCTGGAAGTTTTTCGGTATTTTGTTCTTGTGGTTTGTCAGGCGTTGATTCTCCGTTAGTTTGTTCATTTGGTTTATTACCATTTGTCATTTCCATTATATTATTAGCCAATATTTTAAACTAAAAAGTTAAATTCCAAATATTTTTAAAAAGAAAAAAAATCCAGCGTTAAATAAAACCATTTAATGACAGGTTAATAAATGGCTTTATTATTTAATAATATAAATTAAATAAGACTCATCACATGGATATTTTAAAACTATAATATTTTATTAATAAATACATTAAATTAAATATTTGTTTATCTTATTCGTTTTAGTGTTATAAAAATGGATTTATTAAATGGTATTATACGGGCGCGCGCGGAAAATTAGTAATTAATAATAATATATTGTACAAGAATACTAAAATTGATTTCCAAATATAAATTTATATTACAATATAATATTATTAATATCATATAATTTAAATTATCCATTAATACTTTAATAAATCCATGTATATTAATAATCATCATCTTATCTAATAAATATACCAATTTAAAATCCAAAAATTAAAAAATTAAGTGTCTTTAACAAAATGGATATATCAAAATGGAATTTTTAAGGTGAATTTTTTTTTATTTTTATTTAAAAACACAATAGTTATATTTTTATATAATGGAATTTGTCTGTAAAATTTGCGATAAAAATTATTGTTCATATAAAAGTTTATGGAACCATAACAATCAATTTCACAAAGAAGAACAAATAAAGAAAAACAATGAAAAAATAAGAAATTTTAACTGTGAGTTTTGCAACAAAAAATTTGTTACTAAACAAAGTATGAACCTTCATATTGATTCTGCATGTAAATCTAAAAATAATAGTGACAACCAACTTAAAAATGAAGTAAAAACACTTAAAAATGAAGTACTAACATATATGAAAGAAGTAGAACAATTAAAAGACATAATTAAGCAAAGTGGTATTACAGCAAAAAATAACATTACAAACAATAACAATATAACAAATAACAACAATGTAACAAACAACACAATTAATAATTATGTTACGATAAAAACAATTGGAACTGAAAATATTAAAGACCTTAATTTTAAAGAATTATTAGAAATATTTGACAAACACTTGGAAAGTCCAATTAAATTAGCCGAACACTTAAATTTTAATGAACGACTTCCAGAAAATCACAACTTTTGTTCGACTTCATTAGAAGGAAAATATGTTCAAACATATAATACAAGTTTATCTAAACACGAACCAAAACTCAAAAAATATTTTTTTGCTGAAATTATTCTTATGTTTATAAAATATTTACAAGAATTATACAAGGATATTAAAAACAAAATTCCAAAGAAAAAACAACAACAAGTTGAAGATTGTCTTGAAATTTTGAATACGATGAAAAACAGGAAATCAAATGACAAAGTATTTAATGGCTTAATAAAAGAACTAATTGGTTTATCATATAATAGAAAAGATATTGTGCTGGACACTTGGGAAAATAAAGCAATTAAAAAATCAAAAGCAAATAACAATTTAATAGAGGCAAATAATGACCATAAAGCAAATAATAAAAAATCAAATTATTTATTAATTGATGAATATTCATCAGATTCGGAATTATCATCAGATACTGAATCTGATTCAGATAATGAATTGTTAGGTTTTGTTACAGTAAAATCCAATAACAAGAATAATATTGAAGTTTAGTTTTCATTAACTTTTCCTCCACGTAAAATCCAATTAATAAAATATACAGTGTTTGCTTCATTCATAAAATCAGACTCATAAGCAAAAATAAATATTGGGTTATCTTCTGATGAACTAATTCGAACCAAAGAAAAAACTTGTTTTATGCCTTCTCGGTAAATACAGTTAAATCCAGAAGCAATCGGTTTTCCAGTTTTGTATTTGGGACAATTTGCGAAAATTTCCTTAAAATTTTGTTTGTAAACGCCACTTGCATCTAGTGTTGGTATACAATATTTTGCAATTTTTCCATTTGCTAATGTTATTGTTTCCGGAACATTAACAATTATTCCTTGGTTACCAACTAAAATACTTGATTTGTTACTAGTTGATGACAAATATTCGTTTACATCAAATATTGTATCCGAACTATCATGCTTTATTATAATTTTTGATGATTCATCAACAAATGTTTCCCAACCAAAAAACCGTTTAACATGATTAGTAAAAAATTCTTCATTTTGATTATGGTGTACATATATTTCTCCATATTTTAATACCATTTAATATTATCAAATATTTGATTATATTAAATATTATTTTATCAATATTTTTTACCCTTTGATTAAATCGTAACGGCCAGTTTAAGCCATTAGGATTTAAGTTGTACTTAAATCGTAACAACACATTATGTTATTAGGATTTAATCTTTGATTAAATCGTAACGGCCAGTTTAAGCCATTAGAATTTAAGTTTTACTTAAATTGTAACCATTATATGATAAGCCAATTTCATAAACTGAATATACTCATCACATCCCTTAATTAAGTTTTGGTCTATGTCTGCAATTTTACATAAGATATTTGACTTGACTTCACTTGACAGTTTCGAGTTAATTATATAATCATGAAAACTAATTATTTGATTAACCATTGAATATCCCTGTAAAAATAGTTCATTAATTGTTATATCTACATTATTTATGTCTTTATTAAAAATATATTCCATTAGATTATTAAATTTATCAGATGGAATAACTCCTGACATTTCGTCAAGTAGTTCCGAATTTACTTTATCTCCATATGAATTGTAACATTTTTGTAATAAATTAATTGCCTTTCTTAAATCACCTCTGCAAATTCCAACAATTTTTTCCAATAATTTATCCGGACAATTAAATTTTTCACAGGAACAAATGTGTTTTAATTTAGCAATTATTTCATCTGAATCAACAGGTTTAAATCTAAATAATGAACACCGAGAAATAATAGGGTCAATAATTTTATTGTGATAATTACATATTATACAAAATCTTGTAATTTTCGAATACTGTTCCATTATTCGTCTTAAAGCAAATTGTGAATCAGATGTCATTGTATCAGCTTCATCTAAAATAATAATTTTCCAGGGAGGCGCGTCTTTAATGTTTTTAACAGATTGTTTTGCATATGTTTTAATTTTTTCTCTAATAACATTAATACCTCGTTCATCAGATGCATTTAATTCAATTATTCTATCAGCAAAATGTTCAGAACCAAACAATTCTTTTGACAATGCTAAAATAGTTGATGTTTTTCCACAACCAGAAGGACCAAAAAATATTAAATGTGGAATATTTTTTGTGGTTAAAGCAGATTTTAGGGATTTTACAACATTGGTTTGTGCACTGATTTCACTCAAGTTTTCCGGTCGGTATTTTTCAACCCATGAGTAATTTTTATTATTCATAATTTAATTACAATTTAATGGTAAAATCTCCTTAAATAGCTTTTAAGAATATTTTTGGTATTGAATAAAAAAAAGTTAAACATAATCGAAATAATTTTGCTTGGTATATTGTGAAGAACGGGAATGTGTTGATGGTACATACATACAGAATATCTCCTTGCAATCATGTGTAACACGTGGCTTCATACCCCACTCTTGTCTAATTGCATTTTCACAAATGTATATTTTTTTTTGCCCTTCATGATAGGTAAGTACAGAACCGGCAATACCATAAATTGTATTATCCTCTTCATTTGGGTCATCTTGATTCATACCTTCCCACATGCGTAAACAATGAATTAATTCATGAGCTAAGCTGATAAATCCAGTTTGTTTAGTGCTTGATAGTAAAAATTTGTGAAACGAAAAATCTAATTTATCTATTGCTGGTTTTAGAGCTAAAACTCCAGACAAATTGGTAAAAAATTTATCTTGAACATCTTTACATAATTCAGGATCAACGGTTTCGACTGTAGTAAAATATGGAACCGATGGTATCACAATTAATACAGTTTTTTTATTTACATAGCGAATCTTTGGAAAAACAGTACGGGAAGTGGGATAGTCGTGATTTTGAATTAGGATTTTATAGCCTGATTCAATGAAACGAATTAGGTTGTCTACTAGTGTCCTGCCGACTGGTTTTTCGGCGAGTTTGTCAACAAATTGTCTTACCATTAGAGTCCATTCTTCAGAACTTAAATTGACAAATCTAGTGTAAACAGGTTGGTAATTTAATTGGATATGATGTGATAGCGCCATTAATGGAAATAAATAAACAGGAATAATCATTAAATTTTTTCAATTTTTTTGGCCTAGTTATAAATTATTTTTCCTCTGCAATCCATGGGTTTTTAATAATTTTAACTGGAAAGTTTACTTTATCATAAACAATTTGACTTTCAAAATATTCAAATGGATTTGAACATTGATATGGGATAATTTTAGTTAATATTGCATTTGGTAAGTTTATTTCTCTGAACTTTTCAGCATCAGATAAATTGCTAAACTTTGCACACTTCCAGGTTTCACCTGTATCTGGTTGTTTTTCCAATATACATGAATAATAATTTTCTTGTAATTTGTTTGAAAAATCAAATAGTTCTTTTAAATTGATATCCGTAAAGTTTGTTTCTTTTACTGTTGTCATTAAAATACTTTAATCATGTTTAAAATAAATAGAAATATCAATTTTTTTCACACGCAAATTGACTCTGATTTTTTCGCATACGGGTTGTGGGCAGCTTTTACCTTAGGAAATTTACCGTATAAATTTGATAAACTATCTGTGTTAAATGCAACTGATTGGGCCGCAAGTTTTTTAATTTGTTCTGGTGGTGTTGAACCAATATGACTAATACCATGCTTATCTTCTTTAATTTCAGAATGCCAAACAGAACTGAATCCTTCTAAAATACTAACCAAGTTCCATGCAGCAGGTGCCCAGTCAGATTGATGATAACTTGAGTTAGTCAAACAAATTTTTTTATTTATTTCAAAGCGTCCATTTGGTGTTAACATATAGTAGTCAGGAGCTTTACGAGGATATTCTGGACTATGAACAATTTTACCAATATATTGTCCACCCTCATAAGGTGTTCCATCGCGTCCATACATTAAAAAATAAATTTCCAAAATGTTTTCAGGATTTGCCAATACATCAAAATATTCGGGATTAGACTTTTCAAATAACTTGTAATCTCCATTAATTCTTTTAATTGTTATTTTATTAA
>JACCDX011290860.1_pt1 | contig 44661 bp, 43 predicted proteins | sample 7449681 | NCBI WGS metagenome assembly JACCDX01 (sample SAMN15323450, study PRJNA562643) | freshwater metagenome | isolation source: river surface water | place: USA:Blue River Watershed | collected 2017-08-18
TAGCGCCGATGATAGTGGATTTACGTCTGTGAAAGTAGGACATCGTCAAGCTCTTACCCCTCAAACCCCCAGTCGCCAAAGCGTCTGGGGGTTTGTCTTTGCGCCGCACTGTTGTAGTAGTTGATTGGTCTCGAATAACGGCAGACCCATCACGCCGCTGTAACTACCACGTAGCTCACGAATGAACGCAGCTGCGACACCTTGAATTCCGTATGCGCCTGCTTTTCCAAAGGGTTCTCCACTAGAGATATAGGCGTCGATTGTTTCTTCACTGAGCTCACCAAAGGTAACCTCGGATGTTGAAAGCGCTTCCCAGCGTTTCGAGCTTCTTGCGCAAACTACTGCAGTATGAACCAGATGCGTGTTGCCGGACAACATCGATAGGATCTCTCTCGCATGTGTGTTGTCGCGCGGCTTCCCTAAGATGTCGATTCCGAGCGCGACAGTCGTATCCGCGGTCAAAATCGTTGCGTCGAGATTGAAATGTCTTGGGTTCTGCTGGGCTAGCCATGTGACGGCTCGATCGGCTTTATCTCGTGCAGTACGTTGTACGTAATGCAAAGGGCTTTCATTCTGCAGTCGAGGCTCGTCTTCACCGGGCGGCGCTGGGATGTCGATGACCTCATGTGTCACACGGATCTGCAGCAGCAGCCCGTGGCGCCTTGGGCTGGCTGATGCCAGATACAAATCAGTGAGCGACATTATGCGCGATGGTATGGATGATTTACGAGAATGGACCAGCCTCTATAAATTTGCTCTATCAAGACGACTCGCACGAGTGGATGCGGCATTGTCATGGAGGAGAGGCGTAGGAGATGGGTGCACGACGCTTTTAACTCTGGGTCGAGTCCATCGGGTCCACCGATAAGGATCGCAATCGCCTGACTTGTGTTTTGCCAAGCTTGCAGTGTTTCGGAAAATTTTTGTGTGCTGAGATCTTTGCCGCGTTCGTCGAGCGCGACGCGCAAGGCATCTCCAGGGATCGCCGCTTCAATGCGTTTGGCTTCTGCCGCCATCATTTGCGGAACAGTTTTACCTGTTGTTCGTGGCTCAGGCTTGATCTCTTTGAGCGCGACAGACCAATCCGGTGGGAGTCGCTTGACGTAGTCGTCCCAAGCTGTATTGACCCAGTCTGGCATTTTCGCCCCGACAGCAATCACATAGATTTTCATGTGAGCAATCCTTGTCGGGGAGGGTGCTGACTTAGCGCGTTGAGCGCGGGGAGCGGGCAGGTCGTGAGGTTCTGCTCGCGACACGTCGCGTGGAGGGCTCCTCGCGCTGAATCATCGGATCAAATTTGGCATCGCCCGATACAACCGTTGGTCTGGTTGAGTCGGCCGCGAGTTTCATACGCACTGCCTTGCCACCCCAAACCTCTTCAAGGTTGTAATAGACTCGGATCGCTGGTTGCATGATGTGCACAATGATGTCGCCTAGATCGACCAGAACCCATTCGCCTGTTTCCTCGCCCTCCATGGCGATAACCGTGCCACCTGCTTCACGCGTTTTGTCCGATACGCTAGATGCCAGCGCACGGGTTTGACGATTCGATGTCGCTGAAGCAATGATCACACGGTCAAAGAGGCTGGTTAGATGTGTCGTGTTAAAGACTTTGATGTCTTGCGCTTTTACATCTTCAAGTGCATCGACAACGACACGTTGTAATTTCGTAATATCCATTAAGTATCCAGTATCAGGCTGTGCGCTGGCGATAGAGGCCATGCTTGGAGATGTATTGCGCCACAACCTCGGGGATGAGGTCACTCGTAGATTCTCCGCGGGTGATTCGATTACGGATTTCGTTTGCCGAGACGTCTAGTGGGTGAAACGGTAATTCAATGAGTTCGCGTTGATTGACTTTGAGCCATTGCGCGAGCTCTTCTGGGACGATTAAGGGTGACCCTGGTCTTTGGGCAACCACGAGTTGTACGCGCGCTGCAATATCAGACCACTGGCGCCATGTACAAAAGTTATACAGTTGGTCTGCACCGAGAATCCAAAAATAATCTGGGCCTTGGGGCAAGGCATTCAATGTTTCTATCGTGTATGTGGGGCCGGTACGGTCCGTTTCAATAGGGTTGGCCACTAAACCTGTGTGACCTTGAATCGCTCGGTTCACCATCTCGAGGCGTTGGGCCGGCGTTGCACCTAGGGGGGGTCGTTGCCAAGGTTGACCAGCCGGAATCAATTGAACTTGATCGAGGTTGAGTGCTTCGCGGGCTGTCGAGGCGAGCGCCAGGTGCGCGCAGTGCACAGGATCGAAACTACCGCCTAGTAAGCCGATGCGCATTAGACCCAATCCCGTGGTTTCAGGTAGTGCTGAAGCGCGGCTTCGGGCGTGCCCGCGTCCGCTTGCCAGTTATAGCGCCAGGCTGCCGTCGGAGGCATAGACAACAAAATTGATTCAGTCCGACCGCCAGACTGCAGACCAAAAAGAGTACCCCGATCAAATACAAGATTGAACTCAACATAGCGCCCACGTCGGTATGCCTGGAAGTCGCGTTCACGCTCTCCGTAGGGCATGTTTCGGCGTCGCTCGACGATTGGCATATACGCGGGTAAAAAAGCGTCGCCTACAGAGCGAGTCAGTGCGAACGAAGCCTCAAAGCCGCTAGCGCTTAAGTCATCAAAAAAGATGCCACCCACCCCTCGAGTCTCGTTACGATGTTTTAAGAAGAAGTACTCATCACACCATTTCTTGTATTCGGTATAGGCTGTTGGGCTGTGCGGGGACAGAGCGTCTTTGTTTGTTTGATGAAAGTGCCGTGCGTCTTCTTCAAAGACATAATAGGGGGTCAGATCCATCCCGCCACCGAACCAGAAGATGTCTTCTTCCTCTGATCCGTATGGAGCCTGTGCGACGAACATGCGCACATTCATGTGTGTTGTCGGGATATACGGATTGCGAGGATGTAACACCATCGATACACCCATTGCCTCCCAAGCGCGTCCTGCCACTTCTGGGCGATGCGCCGTGGCAGACGGGGGAAGCGTCTTCCCTTTGACGTGACTGAACAGTACACCCGCACGCTCAAACAACGCGCCACCTTCAATTAAACGGGAAATGCCACCACCGCCCTCAGCACGAGTCCATTCATCACGCAGAAAGCTTTGATCACCCGCCGTTTCAAGGGCGGAGACGATATTTTGCTGTAGACCTAAAAGATAGGTGCGTACGGCAGAGAGGTTCACACTCGACACTTAACGGGGCTCCCCATTGTTCGCCTCAAGCGCACGCCAACCGATGTCTTTGCGATACTGCGCACCGTCAAAATTAATTGCAGCGACCGTCTGGTACGCGCGTTGTTGGGTGGCGCGCACACTGTTGTCGAGCGCAGTGACGCAAAGCACCCGACCGCCCGAGGTGCGCAAGACGCCGTCTTTGAGTACGGTGCCTGCATGAAACACCACACAGTCTGGGCTGGCATCGGGGATGCCGTGAATCGCATCCCCAGTGCGAGGCGTGTCAGGGTAGTGTGCGCTGGCCATGACGACACCGAGTGCAGTCCGCGGATCCCAATCTATTTTTGCGTGATCAAGTGTGCCATTGACGGCGTGCTCAAACACTTCGAGCAGATCACTGCGGATGCGCATCATAATCGGCTGTGTTTCAGGATCACCCATACGGCAGTTGAACTCAAGCACTTTAATCGCGCGCTGTTGGTCTGTGCCAGGTCCAATCATCAGTCCTGCATAAAGAAACCCAGTGAACGGGATTCCGTCGGCGGTCATACCAGCGATTGTCGGTCGGATGACTTCCTGCATAATGCGCTGATTTAGGGCGGCTGATACAACCGGGGCAGGCGAATACGCACCCATGCCGCCGGTGTTCGGACCTTGGTCTGCATCTTTAAGTCGTTTGTGATCTTGACTGGTTGCGAGTGGCAGAATATTTTTGCCATCACACAGAACGATAAAACTTGCCTCTTCACCGAGTAGGCACTCTTCGATCACGACACGCGCGCCCGCGGCGCCTAGAGAGCCGTCGCCAAGCATCGCATCGACTGCGTCGTGCGCTTGTTGGAGCGTCTCGGCAACTACGACACCTTTGCCAGCCGCAAGACCATCAGCCTTGATAACAATCGGCGCACCTTGCACATCAATGTATTGATGTGCAGCAACAGGGTCTGTAAATGTTTGATATGCGGCGGTAGGAATCTTATGACGCACCATGAACTGCTTGGCGAAGTCCTTTGAGCTTTCCAGTTGTGCTGCAGCCTTGGTTGGTCCAAAAATCTTCAGACCATGGCGACGAAACGTGTCCACCACGCCTTTTGCAAGCGGGGCCTCCGGACCGACGACTGTCAGTGAAACGCCATTTTCTTTGACAAACGCAGCTAATGCTTCTGGATCAGAAATATCGATGTTCGATGCATTTGTCATGAGCGCTGTCCCACCGTTGCCTGGCGCGACATAGACATGCTTCACACGTGCAGATTGCAATAAACGCCAAGCCAAGGCGTGTTCGCGGCCACCTGAGCCAATTACTAAAAGCTTCATGCGCCTGAACCTTGTTCGTCGATTGAGGCGTTTGTGTATACCTCTTGCACGTCATCGAGTCCTTCCAGAGCATCGAGGAGTTTTTGCATTTTGATAGCGTCTTCGCCGGTGAGCTCGATCTCGTTGTTGGGTTTCATGACGATGTCGGACATTTCTGGGATGAGCCCCTTTGCTTGCAATGCATCTCGGACCGCCGCGAATGCCGTCGTGGGGCAAATGACTTCGACCACGCCTTCTTCGTCCGTGATCACATCGTCGGCGCCCGCGTCGAGTGCAACTTCCATGATGGTGTCTTCAGACGTACCGGGTGCAAAAATGAACTGTCCGCAATGCGTAAACATAAATGCGACCGAACCTTCTTGCCCGAGGTTGCCGCCATTTTTAGAAAAAGCATGACGCACTTCCGCGACGGTGCGTGTGCGGTTGTCAGTCATGCAATCAACCACCACCGCTGCTCCACCCACGCCATAGCCCTCGTAGCGGATCTCGTCGTAGTTCGCGCCGTCTGCGCCTCCGGCACCACGTGTGATCGCGCGTTGGATATTATCCTTGGGCATGTTGGCAGCCATTGCCTTGTCCCAGGCCATTCGTAAACGCGGGTTTGCCTCGGGGTCTGGGCCGCCGGCCCGGGCTGCGACGGTAATTTCACGGATAATCTTGGTCCAAAGCTTTCCACGCTTCGCATCCTGGCGACCTTTTCGGTGCTGGATATTGGCCCATTTACTGTGTCCGGCCATAGTTCCCTATAAATTGTCTTGATAATGGTTCATTTTACCTTGGCGGCGATATAAACTCGCCCCTCGGCACTGAATTTATGCCCCGAATATCGTTTGTTTAACTATTGCTTTATTTCTTTCCGTCTGGAGCATCCATGAGCAATCTCGTCAAAGCCATCCGCATCGAACAAAACGGTGGTCCCGAAGTCCTGAAACTGGTCGAAATCGAAGTGCCAGCTCCCGCTGATAACGAAGTCACGATTCGTCAGCACGCAGCCGGGCTGAACTTTATCGACATTTACTTCCGCGACGGACTTTACAAAAACCCGCTGCCACATGGCCTGGGTTTTGAAGGTGCCGGCGATGTGATCGCGGTAGGGAAGGCAGTCAAGCAATTCAAAGTAGGTGATCGTGTCGCCTACGGCCAGAGCCCGTTGGGCGGTTATGCGCAAGCGCGTAACGTGCCAGCCGCACAGGTCGTGAAGTTGCCAAAAGGCATCACGTACGAACAAGCCGCTGCCATCATGCTGAAAGGTTTGACAGTTCAGTACCTGTTCCGTCAAACGTATCGCTTGCAGGGCGGCGAAACCATCTTGTTCCACGCCGCTGCCGGTGGAGTTGGACTCATTGCATGTCAATGGGCCAAAGCGTTGGGTGTTAAGTTGATCGGCACTGTATCGAGTCCTGAAAAAGCTGCGTTGGCCAAGGCGCACGGTGCCTGGCAGGTAATCGACTATTCGCGTGAAAACGTTGTTGAGCGCGTCATGGAATTGACCAAAGGCAAGAAAGTGCCAGTCGTGTATGACGGCGTAGGTAAAGACACATGGCTGACTTCACTTGATTGCTTGCAGCCCCGCGGTCTGATGGTTAGTTACGGTAATGCTTCTGGTGCCGTTGACGGCGTTAACCTCGGAATTTTGGCTGCCAAGGGCTCTCTCTTTGTCACTCGTCCAACCTTGGGCACACACGTCAACACGGCGGAGAAAATGCAAGCCGCTGCCGACGAGTTGTTTGATCTGGTGCTGAAGAAGAAGATCAAGGTTCGTATTGATCAGCGCTACCCACTCGAGCAAGCTGGTCAAGCGCAAGCTGCTTTGGCTGCACGTAAGACGACGGGCGCTACCATCTTCACCTTGGATTAAGCCCAAAGAAACGATGGAAGTAAAAAAGCCTGCCGAGAAATTGGCAGGCTTTTTTATATTTAACAGAATTCAGTGCTTAAGCCTTGGCTTCGTGGTGGTAGCGCGTCACACGCTCGACCTCGTTTTTAGAACCCAGCACCACGCCGACACGCTGATGCAAGCTTGTCGGTTGGATATCGAGAATGCGTTGCGTGCCGTCTGTTGCCGCGCCGCCTGCTTGCTCAACGAGCATGCTCATAGGATTCGCCTCGTACATCAAACGTAGCTTTCCGGGTTTGCTTGGTTCGCGGGAGTCCCATGGGTACATAAAGATACCGCCACGCGTAATTAAGCGGTGTACGTCAGCGACCATCGAAGCAATCCAGCGCATATTGAAATCTTTGCCGCGCGGGCCTGCTTTGCCCTCTAAACATTCGTCGATGTATTTGCGCACGGGAGGAGCCCAGTGGCGCATGTTTGACATGTTGATCGCAAATTCTTTTGTGTCTTCGGGGATCTTGATGTTGTCGCTCGTTAAGATCCAGGAGCCCATTTCGCGATCAAGGGTGAAGGCCACAACACCTTGTCCAATTGTCAGGACCAACATCGTTTGTGGTCCGTAAATCGCGTAGCCCGCAACCACTTGAGTTGTGCCTGGCTGGAGAAAATCCTGTTCAGTGATTTCGCGTCCAGAGGCGCTAGCGGGTGCCCGCAGCACTGAGAAAATCGTACCAATCGATACGTTTACATCAATGTTGGAAGATCCGTCGAGAGGATCAAACAAAAGTAAAAATTCGCCCTTGGGATAGCGGTTAGGGATGAGGTGAATGGTCTCCATTTCCTCGGAAGCCATTGCGGCGAGGTGGCCACCCCACTCGTTAGCCTCGAGGAGAACTTCGTTAGACATGACATCCAGTTTCTTTTGAACTTCCCCTTGAACGTTTTCACTCTCTAGGCTGCCGAGCACACCGCCTAGGGCCCCTTTGCTGACAGCGTGGCTAATCGTTTTGCAGGCGCGCGAAACGATTTCAATTAATAGACGAACCTCTGCGCTCAGCGCGTGTGCTGAACGTTGTTGTTCGACCAAATACTGTGTAAGGGTTTTGCGTTTCATGGTGTCAAAGAGGTCCTGAGGATCAAAGTGAGAGTGCTTTTGAGACGATTTCTAGTGTATTGCGAGATAGAGAAGCGTGCTTTGCGAGGCGTTCCAGTTGTGCATGCATACGCTGGCTGACTTCTGGAATGAATCGTGCCCACTGATCTCCCGCGCGCGCCAAGCGTGCGGCGATCTCTGGGTTGATTGCGTCGAGCGCCAACACCTGGTCGCCCCAGAACGCATACCCAGATCCGTCCGGCGCGTGAAAGCCTCTTGGATTCGCCATACAAAAAGCGAAGACTACCGAGCGGGCACGGTTCGGATTGCGTAGCGTGAAGGCAGGGTGTTGCATTAACCCCGTAATGCCGTCAACCCCTGTTCGAGGCGAGCTCGCCAACGCGCTAAACCATTTGTCGACGACAAGCTGATCATGTTGCCATTCCTCGTAGAAGCGGGTTGCGGCAGCCGCGCTTGCCTCGGCGCTACCCTCCGCGACGATGGCGCCGAACGCTGCCATGCGATCGGTCATGTTGGTGGCATGTTCAAACTGCTTCTTTGCCATAGCGTGAGCGTCAGGCAGTTGAGCAGCCATCAAGTAGGAGAGCGCTAGATTTTTTAACGCACGCTTGCCAGAAGGCCCTGGCGCGGGGGAGTACGCACCGGGCGTGCCGTTTGCGTTGTAGGTTTCCATGAGCGCCGATAACTGCTTTTGCGCGAGCTGTTCACGTAGGCGGGTACGTGCCTCTTGGATCGCCAAGGGATCCATCTCGGACATCCGCTCCGCGACTGCGGCCCCTGGTGGCAGTGTGAGTAAGCGTGCTCGGTAACCTGCATCTAAGTTCTTGTCATGCAGCGAGGTCGACCAGCTGCTCTCCAACAAGCTATCGAGCTCTGAGAACGTGCCGCTGGTTCTCCAAGCTTTCGCTAATTCGATCATCTTGCGTGATGCGATTTCTTGACTCGCTTCCCAGCGCGTAAACGCATTGCTGTCATGCGCACACAGCAATGCTAGTTCTTCGTCGGTGTAGGCATAGTCGATCAAGACCGGTGCGGAAAAGTCTCTCAGAAGCGATGGTGTTGGTGCAGTAGCGAGCCCGTCAAACACCCAAGTTTGTGTTGGCTCTGTCAGTTCGAGAATGGCTTGTGTATTCGCAGATGGCACACTGGCCGACCGCAAAGGCAGGGCATTTCCAGAGCTATCCAGCAGTCCAATCGTGACTGGAATATGAAATGCTTTTTTATCGAGCTTGCTTTGCTTTTCAACACCGACTGCTGGACAGTCTTGTGACAGCGTTACCGTGCATTGCTTGGTAACAGCATCGTGCTGCAGCGTGACCGATACACGGGGAGTGCCGGCCTGACGATACCAACGCCTAAATATATCGAGATTCTTGTTCGGTGCGTTTTGTTGCAGTGCCCATTCCATTGCATTCACAAAATCATCGCACGTCACTGCCTGACCATCATGACGCCGAAAGTATTCGTCCATGCCTGCACGGAAGGCACGCTCGCCAAGCAGCGTGTGCATCATGCGAATCACCTCGGCACCTTTCGAGTAAACCGTCGCGGTGTAGAAGTTGCTAATCTCTTGGTAGCTTTCGGGTCGGATCGGGTGCGCCATTGGGCCACGATCTTCAGGGAATTGGCTCAGACGCAGTGCCATCACGTCATCAATGCGCTGCACAGCGCGCGCACTTGCGGCCTCCGTCCGGTCAAGCCCTGCAGCCATCATATCGGCAGAGAACTCCTGATCGCGAAAAACGGTGAGCCCTTCCTTCAGGCTGAGTTCGAACCAGTCACGGCAGGTGACACGGTTCCCCGTCCAATTGTGAAAATACTCATGCCCAATCACCGACTCGATAGCGAGGAAGTTATTGTCCGTTGCGGTGTTTGGATTCGCCAACACGTACGCTGCGTTGAAGATGTTTAACCCTTTGTTTTCCATCGCACCCATGTTGAAGTCGCGTGCGGCGACAATCATGAAGCGGTCGAGGTCTAGCTCAAGTCCAAAGCGTGTCTCATCCCAGCGCAGTGCGCGCTCTAGGGATTGCATCGCCCATTCTGTTTGGTCTTCGGTGCCGACATCGCTGTATACCTGCAGCAACACGCTCCGTCCGCTTGCTGTCTTTGTATGATGCTCGCGGCATGCGAAGTCGCCCGCTACCACCGCAAACAGATAGCTTGGTTTTACAAAGGGGTCGTGCCATTGCGCTTCGTGACGCCCATCGCTTAGTGTCGTTTGGCTAATTAGGTTGCCGTTCGAGAGCAGCAGCGGGAACTCGTTGCGCTTCGCGCGCAAGGTCACGCGGTATATCGACATGACATCCGGGCGATCTGCAAACCATGTGATTTTTCTGAACCCTTGCGGCTCGCACTGTGTGAATAGATGCTGACCAGATACGTATAGTCCAGACAAACTTGTATTGTTTGCAGGCGCACATGTGCTGACGATCACGATCTCAGCTTGCTCGGGCACGTCGCGTAAGGTGAGGGCGGAATCGGTCAGTTCGTATTGAACAGAGGTTAATTGCTTGCCGTTGAGCGTAACCGAAACAAGCGTTAATTCTTCGCCATTGAGTACCAAGTCTGCGGAGGGCGGCACATCTTTGCGCCGGTTGACCAGCATGCGACTTCTCACCTCCGTGCGCTCAGCACTGAGATCGAACTCAAGATCAATCGTTGGAATAAGAAACGGGTAAGGCTGATAGTTCTCTCGGCGAATCGTGATGCCGGTCTCTGTGCGCATGAGTACTCCAATTTGTATGACTCTCATTGTAGAGGTGAGAGGCCCAAAAATATTGTGTGAGCTATCACGGTTTGAGGTTTTCTGACCTATGATGAGGGCCAATCGTGTACTTTTACGAACTGTCGTTTGGTCGGCGGGTTAACTGGAATAAAAATTGCGAGGTAGTTATGTTTAGAACCGGAATCAAGCGCTTGCTCAGTTTTATTATTGGCTCAGTCTCTGCGGGTTTGGCCACGGTCGCGTTAGCGCAAGTACCGCCAGCTCTGGCCGGGAAAACCGTCAAGATCATCGTGCCCCAGACTGCTGCAGGGGCTTCGGACTCGATTGCGCGTCTGATGGCAGCTGAGCTCACTAAGCGCTGGGGAATCTCCGTGATTGTTGAGAATCGTCCAGGTGCAGGGGGCAATATCGGCAGTGATGCGGTCGCGAAGTCAGTGCCAGACGGTACGACTTGGTTGATGAGCTATTCCGGTACGCACGCGATCAATCCAGCGCTGTACGGGAAAATGCCTTTCGATCCTAAAAAAGATTTGGCGCCTTTGGCCTCGTTGGCTACCTTGCCCTTCGTGCTCGTAATCAATCCACAGCTGCCGTACAAGACTTTGGCTGAGTATGTTGCCTATGCAAAGGCCAACCCCGGAAAGATCAATATCTCGTCTTCTGGCAACGGCTCGGTAAATCATCTGCTCAATGAAATGTTGGGTACCGCGGCAGGTATTAAGACCTCCCATATTCCGTACAAAGGCGCGGCATCGGCGCTCAACGATGTGATGTCGGGGCAAGTGCAGGGTTTTTATGCCAGCGCACCCTCCGTGATGGGGCAAATCAAGAGTGGTGCGGTGATTCCTTTAGCGGCCGCTGCTACGCGTCGCGCTGAGGCTCTGCCGAATGTGCCGACCTTTGCCGAGGCAGGCTATCCAGCACTTGCAGTGGATTCATGGTTTGCATTTTTTGTTCAGGGAAATACCCCGCAAGAATTGAAATCACAAATCCACGCAGAAATTAATAAAGTACTAGCTGATCCTGTGATTGTTGCGCAACTATCGCAGCGCGGCGCGGCGACGATGTCCACGAGTCTTGACGCATTCCAAAAGATCGTAGACAAAGATATGGAGACCTGGGGTGCGACGGTTCGTGCTTCAGGTGCCAAGATCGATTAATCTTTAAGTATTAATAATTGGACAATATATAAATTAATCATTTACTTATTAAACAAATACTTATGATGATATTTTAAAGTAAGTTTTTAACTTAAAATTTAAGTCGATTCAATAAAAAAGGCCGACTAATGTCGGCCTTTTTGGTGCAGAGCAATTAATCTGTTTAGATTAAAAATTGTTGGCGCATCTGTCCATTTTTCTCGGCTTCGACAATCCAAAGAGGGGCTTTACCGCGGCCAGTCCAGGTGGCACCCGAACCGGGGTGACGGTATTTAGGTGCCACGGGCTTTTTAACGCCGCCATTTTTTGGAAGTTTTGGTGTTTTTGTTGCACTGCCAGTTTTACTGCTGACTTTAGCGAAGGCTGCAGTGATCTCTTCAGGCGAAATTTCGTACTCTTTCATAGAGCGTACGATCTGAGAAATCACGGGTTTGCGCTGTTTAGACTGAAGAGCCTGTGCTTGTTTACGCAGTTTTTCAATTTCTTTATTGATTTTTGCTTGTAGCGTAGAGTAGTTTTGGCGTGCCATGTATTGAACCTTTTTGAGTCTTTTGAATATAAAAAAAATAATTGTTTTGGGACTGTCGATAAAAGGTACTTGCCCATCGATGATTCATTTTATACCCAAATATATTAATTATTATTCGATGTGCTCATAATATGGATTAAATATTCATTATTTATTTGGAAAGTATATGAAAGATTTTCTCAATGTTGCCGCTATTCAGATGGTGTCCGCAGCTTCCTTAGAGCGCAATTTGGCGGATGCTGATGCCCTGATTGCTCAAGCGGCGGATGCCGGGGCGCAGTTTGTCGCTTTGCCCGAATATTTCTGTTTTATGGGAAAAAAAGAGACTGATAAATTAGTCCTCGCAGAAACCGAGGGACAAGGCCCGATACAAGATTTTTTATCTGAAACAGCACGCCGACATAATATTTGGCTCTCGAGTGGCAGTATTCCCTTGGTTACTCCTGATCCCGGGCGAGTATTTAATACCCAGCTGATTTATAACCCTGCTGGCGAACAAATCGCGCGTTATGACAAAGTGCATTTATTTAGTTTTGCGCGCGGACAGGAAAGTTACGATGAGGCACGCAGCATTCTCGCGGGTAACGTCCCCAAGCGTGTCGACACCCCTGCGGTCAACTTGGGCCTCTCCATTTGTTATGACCTGCGATTCCCCGAGTTTTATCGGGCGCTTGGCGTGGTGGATCTCATTTTGGTGCCTTCTGCCTTCACATACACAACTGGTCGCGCGCATTGGGAAACCCTGCTGCGCGCGAGGGCAATCGAGAATCAATGCTACGTGCTGGCGCCTGCGCAAGGCGGGGTGCACGAGCACGGCAGACGTACCTGGGGGCACAGCATGCTAATCGATCCCTGGGGCGAAATCCTGAGTGTTTTACCTGAGCAAGCAGGGGTGGTAAGCGGTACGATAGAGGCCAGCCGTTTGCTCGAGGTGCGGCAATCCTTGCCGTCGCTTTCGCACCGTGTTCTATAGCTTGGAATATGAAATTGATTGATCCTGCACTTGCTTCATTAGCGACTGCCAAAAATTTACTCTTGGACCCTTGGGGTTTGAGCGAAGCCGATATGGCGCGCGCCATTAGCGAAATCTTCACGCACAAGGTCGATTACGCGGATTTGTATTTTCAGTACACGCGCAGCGAAGGCTGGAGCCTGGAAGAAGGAATTGTTAAAACAGGAAGTTTTTCAATCACACAAGGCGTTGGCGTTCGTGCGGTCGCTGGAGAAAAAACGGCCTTCGCGTACTCGGATGCGCTGTCGCCTGACGCGCTTCTCTCGTCTGCGCGTGCGGTGCGAAGCATTGCGCGCCAGGGATCAGGTAGGGCCAAGATTCACAACGGTAAGGTGTTAAGTGGCCGCGATTTGTATCAGCCCATTGATCCCTTGGAAACGCTGAGTGCGCCAGAGAAAGTAGCGCTGCTCGAGCGTGTTGAAAAAATGGCTTGTGCCCGTGATCCCCACGTCAAGCAAGTGATGGCGAGCTTAGGGATGGAGTACGACGTCGTCATGGTCGCAGCGAGCGATGGCAGGCTCACTGCTGACGTGCGTCCGTTAGTTAGATTGTCACTGTCTGTCGTTGTTGAGCGTAATGGCCGTCGAGAGAGCGGTAATGCAGGCGGCGGCGGTCGAACAGGCTTGATGTATTTCACCGATGAGATTCTGTCTGGGTACGTTGAGAAAGCCGTGCACGAAGCAATGGTGAGCCTCGATGCCAGGCCAGCGCCCGCTGGTGAAATGACGGTTGTTCTTGCGGCAGGGTGGCCCGGGATCTTGCTGCATGAGGCAGTTGGTCATGGACTAGAGGGCGATTTCAATCGTAAGGGTTCGAGTGTTTTCTCCGGTCGTGTAGGACAGCGTGTAGCGTCCAAAGGCGTGACGGTTGTTGATGATGGCACCATCGAGGGACGACGCGGTTCGTTAAACGTTGATGATGAGGGTAATGCAACACAGCGTAATGTCTTAATCGAAGACGGTATTTTGCGCGGCTATATGCAAGATACGCTGAACGCTCGCTTGATGAAGACAGCGCCAACGGGCAATGGTCGGCGTGAGTCGTTTGCCCATTTGCCCATGCCGCGCATGACCAATACCTTTATGTTGTCCGGCAAGTCGGATCCAGAGGAGATTGTGGCCTCAGTCAAGAAAGGGATCTATGCCGCCAACTTTGGTGGTGGACAAGTCGACATCACGAGTGGGAAATTTGTGTTCTCGGCCTCGGAAGCCTACATGATCGAGAATGGCCGCATTACGTACCCGATCAAGGGTGCCACCTTGATTGGTAACGGACCAGACGCGATGAATCGCGTTGAGATGATCGGGAATAACATGAGTCTTGACAGCGGTGTTGGTACCTGCGGTAAAGAAGGTCAAAGTGTTCCAGTTGGTGTTGGTATGCCAACGATCAAGATGGAAGGCCTGACCGTCGGGGGAACTGCTTAGACGCGCCGACCATTTACGGTCCTTCCGCTAACGATATGTGTATTGCCTAAGGCGATATGTTTCATTTTTACATTTAAAGTTGTTCGATTCAGGAGCTAGTTGTGCCACACAATACTGATGATTTGCGTATTCGGGAAATCAAGGAGCTTGCTCCGCCAGCACATTCGATGCGTGAATTTCCTTGCTCACCAGACGTGTCGTCTTTGGTTTACGAGACACGTCAATCTTTGCATCGAATCCTGCACGGTATGGATGATCGCCTAGTCGTCGTGATCGGTCCTTGCTCGATCCATGACACCAAGGCTGCCCTTGAGTACGCACGCAAGCTCGTTGAGCAGCGGACACGATTAAAAGGCGAGTTAGAAGTGGTGATGCGAGTGTATTTTGAAAAACCGCGCACCACTGTTGGGTGGAAAGGTTTAATTAACGATCCAGAAATGGACGGCAGCTTCAATATCAACAAAGGCTTGAGCATGGCGCGTGCTTTGTTGCTTGAGATCAATGCGATGGGCCTGCCAGCCGGTTGTGAATTCCTCGATATGATTACCCCGCAGTACATTGCCGACCTTGTATCTTGGGGCGCGATCGGTGCTCGCACGACAGAAAGTCAGGTCCATCGTGAATTGGCCTCTGGTTTGTCTTGTCCCGTTGGCTTCAAGAACGGCACCGACGGTAATATCAAAATTGCGGTTGATGCGATGAAAGCGGCATCTCAGCCTCATCACTTCTTGTCGGTGACCAAAGGCGGGCACTCCGCGATTGTTTCCACCTCTGGTAACGAAGACTGTCATGTGATTCTGCGTGGTGGCAAAGCGCCAAACTTTGATGCCGCGAGCGTCGAAGCTGCTTGTACTGAGATGGCGAAATCTGGTCTGGCCCAGCGCGTGATGATCGACTCAAGTCATGCCAACAGTAACAAGAAGCCTGAAAATCAGCCGGCAGTATGCGCTGACGTTGGTGCGCAGATCGCGCAAGGTGAAACGCGCATCATGGGCCTCATGATCGAGAGCAACCTCGTGGCGGGTCGTCAGGATCTAGTTCCTGGGCAGCCGCTCGTCTATGGGCAAAGTATTACCGACGGTTGTATTGATTGGGATAGCTCGCTTAAGGTTCTCGAAGTCCTTGCCGAATCTGTGCGAGAGCGCCGTCGTACTTTGTTAAAACGCGAACAGTAAATAAAGAGAAGAATGCGAATATGAACGCTCCTCATGACTTGCAAACATTACGTCGTCCGCTTCCTGTTGAAATGGTCGAGGCGCTGCGGGCGCAATTTGCCGATCGGTTCTCAGTAGCGAATGCGGTGCGAGATCACCACGGCAAGGATGAATCTCCTTACCCTTCCATGTTGCCAGATGGTGTGGTCTTCGCGCAGAGCACGGAGGAGGTTGTCTCGGTTGTTAACCTCTGTAATACGCATGGGATTCCCTTGATTGCGTACGGTGCAGGGTCCTCGCTTGAAGGGCACATTCTCGCGATTGAGGGAGGTATCTCGCTTGACCTCACGCAAATGAACAAAATCGTAGCGTTGCATGCGGAAGACCAAACGGTCACCGTACAAGCGGGGTTGACCCGCAAGCAACTCAACGAGCAGATTCGTGATTCAGGTTTGTTTTTCCCGATTGATCCCGGCGCGGATGCCTCGTTGGGCGGAATGTCCGCTACCCGTGCTTCCGGCACCAACGCTGTGCGCTACGGAACAATGCGCGAGAACGTCGTCTCCCTCACGGTAGTGACAGCGCAGGGCAAGGTAATCCGTACATCACGGCGTGCGCGTAAGTCGTCAGCGGGGTATGACCTAACTCGTTTGTTTGTGGGTAGCGAAGGGACGCTTGGCATCATCACCGAGGTGACCGTCAAACTGTACCCACAACCAGAGGCGGTCAGTGCGGCTGTCTGTAATTTTCCGACAGTCCATGATGCTGTGCAGTGTGTGATCCAGACAATTCAGCTCGGCGTGCCGATTGCACGGGTTGAGTTAATGGACGCAAACGCCGTTATGGCGGGGAACCGTTACAGCAAACTCACTTTGCGTGAAACACCTTTATTGTTATTTGAATTCCATGGTTCGGAAGCTGGTGTCAAAGAGCAGGCACAAACCGTGCAAGAGATTGCGAAAGAGTTTGGCGGTATGGATTTTGAATGGGCCGAGCGCCCGGAAGATCGTAATCGGCTCTGGACTGCACGTCATAACGCTTACTTCGCGGGTCTCCAATTACGCCCTGGCTGCCGTGCGAGCACGACAGACGTGTGTGTGCCGATTTCTCGATTGGCTGAGTGTATTGACGAAGCCACTAAATTACTCGAGAAGGCGAGTTTCCCGAGCACGATTGTGGGTCACGTCGGAGACGGTAATTTCCACGTGTTGATGTTGTTAGATCCGGACAGTCAGCAAGAATGGGATGAGTCCGAACGTTTAAATCATCGGCTCGTTACGCAGGCAATCGATGCAGATGGTACTTGCACAGGTGAGCACGGGATTGGTCTGCACAAGAAGCAATTTATGGCGCACGAGCACGGTGAGGATGTGCTGGACTTGATGCGTTCTTTAAAGAAGGCGTTTGATCCGAACAATATTTTGAATCCAGGAAAGATCTTGGATGCACGACCCTAGGCGATTAAGATGAATGCAATCACTGAACCTGGTTTAAGTTCCGCTACAACGGCAACGCGCGAGCAAGTTCTACTTGCTCTTCGTGCCGTCTTACCTCCGCATTGCATTCTAAGTCGTGAAGAAGAGACGCGTCCCTATGAGTGTGATGGGTTGTCGCTCTACCGATCGGTGCCGATGGCTGTGGTACTACCCGAGTCCGAGACGCAGGTTCAAGCGGTATTGAAGACCTGTAAGCGATTATCGGTGCCTGTAGTGGCGCGAGGTGCGGGCACTGGGTTATCCGGTGGCGCAATGCCCCATGCGCAAGGGGTCTTGCTTGGATTGGCCAAGTTCAATCGTATCAAGCACATCGACCGCGAGGCGGCGATTGCCGTGGTCGAACCTGGTGTTCGAAACCTTGCGGTGTCCGAGGCGGTCGCGCCCTACGGACTTTATTACGCGCCTGATCCGTCGAGTCAGATTGCTTGTACGATCGGCGGGAATGTTGCCGAGAACTCTGGTGGCGTGCACTGTTTGAAATACGGTCTGACTGTACACAACGTTTTAAAAGTTCGCGTCATTACGATCGATGGCGAGGTGATCGAACTCGGCTCGTTAGCGCCTGATGCGCCTGGTCTTGATCTGTTGTCTGTCTTTGTTGGTTCCGAGGGTATGTTGGGTGTGGTGACAGAGGTCACCTTGCGTTTAACACCAAAGCCTGCTCTAGCGCGTGTGATCATGGCGAGTTTTGATGACGTTGAAAAGGCGAGTGACGCAGTCGGCAAGGTGATCGGTGCAGGGATTATTCCAGCTGGCCTTGAGATGATGGATAAACAAGCTACCCAGATGGTTGAGCCCTTTGTACGTGCGGGCTATGACACGGCCGCTGAGGCGATTTTGTTATGTGAATCTGACGGTACGATCGAAGAGGTCGCAGAAGAAATTGAGCGCATGGAGAAGGTTTTTCAACTGGCGGGCGCGGTGCGCTTGCAAGTATCCCAGTCCGAGAATGAACGTTTGTTGTTTTGGGCGGGAAGAAAGAATGCGTTTCCGGCGGCGGGACGTGTATCGCCTGACTATTACTGCATGGACGGTACCATTCCACGCAGAAGGCTGGGTGATGTGCTCAAGGCGATCCAACAAATGGAAATCAAATACTCCATGCGGTGTGCCAACGTTTTCCATGCGGGTGACGGTAATTTGCACCCCTTGATTTTGTTTAATTCCAACATCGCTGATGAAGTAACACGTGCGGAAGATTTTGGCGCGGAAATTCTAGAGCTATGCGTTGAGGTAGGTGGCACGATTACTGGCGAACATGGTGTGGGCATGGAGAAGATCAACCAAATGTGCGTGCAGTTCACGCGCGATGAGTTGGATTCGTTCCTGGCGGTCAAGCGTGGCTTTGATCCCGAATGTCTATTGAATCCCGAGAAAGTCATTCCAACTTTGGTGCGGTGTGCCGAGTACGGAAAGATGCACGTACACGGTGGTGTTTTACCGTTCTCTGATCTGCCGAGGTTCTAAGCGATGTCGACAGAAATCTTGGGCGGTCTAAGTGAGCAAGTGCGCGGCGCAGCTGCGGATCAGCGACCCATTGTGATTCGTGGCGGTGATACGAAAGCATTCTATGGAAACGCGTTTGTTGCGGACGGAGTGTCGCCCGTCATCATGGATATGCGATGCCTGAAAGGCATCGTGAATTACCAGCCTTCCGAGCTTGTGATCTCCGCTTTGGCCGGCACTCCGTTGCAAGAAGTGCGCGATACCTTAGATGCAGCAGGTCAAATGCTCGCGTTCGAACCACCGGCGTTTGGTGCTGGCGCAACTATTGGTGGTTGTGTATCTGCTGGGCTCTCCGGTCCGGGACGACTCGGTGCAGGACCTTTAAAAGATTTTGTCTTGGGCGCTCACTTGCTTGACGCCCAAGGGCGTGTTTTGAAGTTTGGCGGCGAGGTCATGAAAAACGTAGCGGGCTACGATGTTTCTCGCTTACTTGCGGGTGCGATGGGTTCGTTCGGTGCGTTGACGCAAGTGTCATTGAAGGTAGCTCCTAAGCCTTTTGAAACATGTACGCTTGAGTGGGAACTCGATGAGGCGGAGTCGCTGAAGCGCTGTCATAGTTGGCGCGCGCACCCCTTATCCGTGTCCGCCAGTGCGTGGGAGTCTGATGGCGTATCGGGGCGTCTACGTGTAAGACTTGCCGGAGCGACTGCCGCGCTACGTTCTGCTCGCCAAAAGCTTGGTGGAGATGTGTTGCCGGTAGAGTATGCGGATGCCTATTGGCGTGACTTGCGCGAACAACAGTTGCCGTTTTTTAAGACCGAGATATTGTGGCGTTTTGCCGTAGCCCCAGGCACGGGACCGCTTGACTTAGGTCCAACGTTAATTGAATGGGGTGGTGGGCAACGATGGATCGCTGCAGCGCTTGACGCAGGACAAGCGCGCGAGGCGGCGGCGCGTGCCGGTGGACACGCAACACAGTTCCGTGTGGCAGCGCCAAGCACTCGGCTTCAGTCCGGTGTTTTTCATCCGGTCGTGCCTGGTTTGGCTGCCATTACCCAACGACTAAAACACGAATTCGATCCACAGGGTTTATTCAATCCGGGTCGGTTGATCCCTAAGGTTTAACGCGATGCAAACAAATCTCGCTGAATGGGCGCGTGACTCTAAATTAGGTCAGGAAGCGGACGATATTTTGCGTCGATGCGTACACTGCGGCTTTTGTACGGCGACATGCCCGACCTATCAAGTGTTGGGTGATGAACTCGATAGCCCGCGCGGTCGTATTTATTTGATCAAGGAAGTGCTTGAAGGTAAAGAGCCTACTCAAGCGACCCAGCAGCACTTGGATCGTTGCCTCACTTGTCGTAACTGTGAAACAACATGTCCGTCGGGCGTGCAGTACGGCCACTTGGTCGACATTGGTCGGCAGATCGTAGAAGAGAAGGTCGATCGCCCAATGATGCAGCGCGTGCAGCGCACGTTACTGCGTAAGGGCCTAGTGTCCCCTTTGTTTGCACCCGCCTATAAGTTGGGTCAATCACTGCGTGGCTTATTGCCACAAGCACTACAACGCAAGATCGTTGAGGCACGTCCAGCCGGATCCATTCCCCATACGCAGAGCCACGTCAAGCAAGTATTGTTGTTGGCTGGTTGTGTGCAGCCCACGATGATGCCGACGATTGATGCGGCGACAATCAGAGTGTTAGACCGATTGGGTATTGGAACGCAAGTGGTTGCAGGTGCGGGCTGTTGCGGGGCGTTGAATTTTCATCTGGATGATCAAGAGACGGCCCGAAGCCAGATGCGTGCGAATATCGATGCGTGGTTGCCTTACGTTGAGTCTAGAAAGATAGAAGCCATCGTGATGAATGCCTCGGGCTGCGGGGCAATGGTTGCCGAGTATGCACATCACCTGCGCGATGATCCAGTGTATGCACCCAAAGCGGCAAAGATTGTTGCTTTGGTTCGCGATATTGCACAAATCGTTGGCCCATATGCAGGTCAACTGGTTGCGCATATCGACTCAGAGAAGCTGCCCAAGCGTCCTGTATTTCACCCACCCTGCACGCTACAACATTGGCAAGGTTTGCGTCCGGCCAGTGAGCAACTGCTAACGCAGCTTGGTATGTCGCTGCAGCCTTTTACTGAAAGCCATTTGTGCTGTGGTTCTGCGGGTGCATACTCGGTTCTGCAGCCAGAGATCTCAACCTCTCTGCGCGATCGCAAGCTAGGTCACTTGAAGGCAGCGCAGCCAGATGTCATGCTGTCTTCAAACATCGGTTGTATCGGGCACTTGCAGAGTGGAACCGACACCCCCGTGCGCCACTGGATTGAGGTCGTCGATGCGGCGTTAAAGTGACCGTGGAGCCTTGTGCGATAGCGGTTTTGTTACGAGAGTTTATTTCTCTGAACAGTTGTCACATCCACGTTGAGTTGTGGCACTTTAATTACGGTGGGTTTGTGGCCGGTCAATGATAAGAGCCTTTGCAGCGACTGTGCTTCGATAATGACGGTTTCAGTGTTTACGAGAGGGTGGGCCTGAATTGCCTCCGCCTGCCATATAGATTCGTCGACAACTAACTCTACATTTTGCGCGACATCATTGATTAGAGCTAGGATACTGACCGAACCGGATTCGACTCCTAAATATTTTCTGAGTCTCGCTTCGGATGCAAAACCTAGTTTTTTGACACCTAGTTGCTCACTTAATGCGGCAAGGTCAACCTGATGTTCAGGAGGGGCGACGACTAGTAGATGGCGGCGTCCTTTTTTATCTTGCAGCAGGAGGTTTTTATTCCTCGCACCACTTAAACTGAGCGCTAACGCATCAAACTGCGCGCAGGTGTAGGCCGCATCGTGCTTGAATCTAGGAAACTCGAATTGATGATGGCGTAAGAATTGGTCGACAGACATTTTTCTTTTGACGCATTCTCGGCTAGAGAAGCCAAAGATGTTTGATGCGTGGATATTAGCGTCAACATGCTGTGCCTGACCTGTCAAAAGCTCGCAGTAATGTGTCTTTTAGAAGTCACACCCTGCGGGGAAATGAGATGCCATCATTGCGTGGTCCTAAGTATTCTCGACCGCCTTCACAAGGTCCTCAATCACTTTCTTCGCGTCGCCAAACACCATCATGGTCTTGTCGAGGTAGAAGAGCTCATTGTCCAAACCTGCATAGCCAGATGCCATCGAACGCTTGTTGACGATGATGGTTTTCGCTTTGTAGGCCTCAAGGATGGGCATGCCAGCAATCGGTGACTTGGGATCAGTTTTGGCTGCAGGATTCACCACGTCGTTCGCACCGAGCACCAAGACTACGTCGGTTTGTGCAAACTCGCTGTTGATGTCTTCCATCTCAAACACTTGATCGTAAGGAACCTCGGCTTCGGCAAGTAGCACGTTCATGTGGCCAGGCATACGACCGGCAACAGGGTGGATGGCATACTTCACTATCACGCCATGCTCGGTCAGCTTCTCAGCAAGTTCTTTCAATGCGTGCTGTGCGCGTGCGACAGCTAAACCATAACCGGGAACAATCGTCACAGTTTCGGCGTTGGTGAGCAGGAATGCAGCATCGTCTGAACTGCCAGAGCGTACTGTTCGCTGCACACCCGAGCCCGCTGCCGGCCCTGCGTCTGCTGCACCACCAAAACCGCCCAGAATCACATTGAAGAATGAGCGATTCATCGCCTTGCACATGATGTAAGACAAGATCGCACCTGACGAGCCCACCAGCGAACCTGCAATAATCAGCATTGGGTTATTTAGCGAAAAACCGATGCCCGCCGCCGCCCAACCGGAGTAGCTGTTGAGCATAGACACAACAACGGGCATATCCGCACCGCCGATTGGGATGATGATCAAGACGCCCAAGACAAAAGCGATCAAGGTCATGATCACGAAGGGGGTCCAGTCTTGTGTCACCATGAACCACACGCCGCAGCCGATCATAGCGAGCGCCATCGCTAGGTTAAACATGTGCTGTCCTGCAAATACGACAGGCGCTCCTTGGAATAGTCGGAATTTATATTTGCCCGAAAGTTTTCCGAAGGCGATCACCGAGCCAGAGAAGGTGATCGCGCCCACGAATGTGCCGATAAAGAGTTCGAGGCGGTTACCGATCGGAATGGGTGCACCCTTATCGGCGATGTTGAAAGCATGGGGCTCCGCGACAATGGCGACAGCAATGGCCACAGCTGCCAGTCCGATCATGCTATGCATAAAGGCGACAAGCTCAGGCATCTTTGTCATCTCGACACGTTTTGCCATGAGAGTGCCAATTGATCCACCGATCAATAAACCAAGAACTACCCAGCCTAGTCCGATTCCAGCCTGTCCTGCACGCGCCAAGCTGACGATGAGTGCTGCTGTCGTTAGAACAGCAATGACCATACCGGCCATTCCGAAGGCGTTACCGATGCGCGAAGTTGTTGGATGAGACAAGCCTTTGAGTGCCTGGATAAAACATACCGAGGCGACAAGGTAGAGAAGCGTGACGACGTTGATGGAAATCATGCGTGACTCCCGGTGCTCGTTGTTTTGTCGGTAGTTTTTTCTTTTGGTGCTTTCTTTTTAAACATCTCGAGCATGCGTCGTGTCACCAAAAAGCCACCAAATACGTTGACAGCAGCCAGGGCGACGGCAAACACACCCATGCCGCGCGCCAAGCCGCCCTCCGTTAAGGCCGCCGCTAACATGGCACCCACAATCACAATTGCGGAGATAGCGTTCGTTACTGCCATCAGTGGTGTGTGTAGGGCGGGGGTGACGTTCCACACAACGTGGTAGCCGACATAGATCGCCAAGACAAAGATGATGAGGTTCACCAGGGTGGGGCTAAGCGCATCCATTATTTTTTCCTTAAATTTGTGCCGTTCTCGCAGACGAGGCAAGCTTGAACAATGTCGTCATCGCGTGCAATCGCTAAATTGCCTTCTTTGTCGATGATGAGTTTGAGGAAATCGAGCACGTTACGTGCATACAGTGCCGAGGCATCGGTCGCGACCATACCAGGTAAGTTTGTCAGGCCAACAAGCGTCACGCCGTTCTCTTGTACAACCTGGCCTTTTTGCGACAGCGGGCAGTTGCCGCCGCGCTCAACCGCCAGATCTACGATGACTGACCCAGGTTTCATGGCACGTACGGTGTCAGCAGAAATCAAGGTTGGTGCTGGACGTCCAGGAATCAATGCAGTCGAAATAACGATGTCGGCCTGTTTGCAGCGCTCCGACACCAAGACCGCTTGTCGTGCCATCCAGCTCGCAGGCATCGGACGTGCGTAGCCGCCTACACCTTGTGCAATCTCACGCTCTTCGTCGGTCTCAAAGGGTACATCGATGAACTTTGCGCCGAGTGATTCAACTTGTTCTTTGGCAGCAGGGCGTACATCTGACGCCTCCACCACGGCGCCCAGGCGTTTTGCAGTTGCAATGGCTTGCAGACCGGCGACTCCCGTCCCTAAGATGACGACGCGTGCTGCTTTGATTGTTCCGGCTGCCGTCATCATCATGGGGAACATTCGGCCGTAGTAGTGCGCGCCGAGTAAAACGGCTTTATAGCCGGCCAAGTTTGCTTGGGATGACAGCACATCAAGGCTCTGTGCGCGGGTCGTGCGCGGTGCCGCTTCAAGCGCGAAGGCAGTCAATCCAGCTTGCGCCATCGCATCGAGTCCTGCCTCGTCGAACGGATCAAGCATGCCAACGATCGCAGTGCCGCGGCCAATTTTTGCCAGCTCGCCGGCATCAGGGGCGCGAACCTTTAGCAGGAGTGCGGCTGACAGGGCTTGGGCCGCGTCGGTCAGTTGAGCGCCTGCCTGTTCGTACGCTGCGTCGTTAAAGTGCGCGGCTAAGCCTGCGTTGCGCTCAACCAGCACCTGATGGCCTGCAGCAACGTATTTTTTGACCGTTTCTGGGGTGGCGGCAACCCGGGTCTCGCCATCGCGTGTCTCGCGCGGAATTCCGATGCGCATAGACTTCTCCAAATAGAAAGAAAGTGAATCCCTGATTTATACACCATGGAACGGCATAGGGCTTGAGAGCAAATTCCCCGATCCCGACTACAATTTCAGCCAATATGATGGATTCAGCTCCTAGAAAGCCTTCGGGTGCCAAAAAGCGCGTCGTGGTCGGTATGTCCGGCGGCGTTGACTCGTCTGTGACCGCTTGGCTGCTGAAAGAGCAGGGGTATGAGGTCATCGGTCTGTTCATGAAGAACTGGGAAGATGACGATGACTCAGAATATTGTTCGACACGACAAGACTGGTTAGATGCTGTGAGCGTGGCAGACGTTGTCGGCGTCGATATCGAGGCGGTCAACTTTGCTGCCGAATACAAAGATAGGGTATTCGCTGACTTCTTGCGCGAATATTCTGCAGGTCGGACCCCCAACCCCGATGTACTGTGCAATGCCGAGATCAAGTTCAAGGCATTTTTGGATCATGCAATGACGCTGGGGGCAGATCACATTGCAACTGGGCACTATGCCCGTGTGCGCGAAGTCGAGACCTCGACAGGCCCACGATTTGAGTTGCTCAAAGCGTTAGATCATACGAAAGACCAGAGCTATTTTTTGCATCGCTTAAATCAGGCGCAGCTTTCGCGCACGCTATTCCCGTTGGGTGAGATACCCAAGAGTGAAGTGCGTCGTATCGCGCACGAACTTAAGTTATCGAATGCCGCCAAGAAGGACTCTACAGGTATCTGTTTTATTGGTGAACGGCCATTTCGTGAGTTTTTAAATCGCTACCTGCCGACTAAGCCCGGACCGATTTTGACCGAGAGCGGTCAGCAAGTGGGTAAGCACCATGGCTTGTCGTTTTATACCTTGGGTCAACGTAAAGGCTTAGGCATCGGTGGTGTGAAGGGACACCAGCACGCTGACGGCACAGGGCCCGTCTGGTATGCGGCGCGTAAGGATTTGCAGAATAACGCCTTGTATGTGGTGGAAGGTCATGATCATCCTTGGCTGCTGTCTATGGCTTTGCGCGCGGATCAGGCGAGTTGGGTATCAGGCGAGACGCCCGAGGCAGGTTCTTACGCCGCAAAGACCAGGTACCGTCAAGCGGACGCGCCATGCAGTTTGGACGGCGCCGATCCCGAGCACTTTGGGTTGAGTTTTTCAGAGCCGCAGTGGGCTGTCACACCAGGGCAGTCTGCAGTGCTGTATGACGGAGACGTGTGTTTAGGGGGGGGTATTATTGCCGGCTAGCGAACCGCTAGAACGGCTTCGCAGCTATGCTAGCTGACGACGGGAACCGTGTCGACAAAGCTCTGTCGAAGTGCCAATTTTGCATAAAGACGGGTCAAGTTCGGTGCATTGTCTCGCCAAGCAATTTGCGGGAACCGGAAATCCAAATAACCTAGCACAACGCCAACCGCGACGTCTGCAAGGCTGTAGTTCACGCCCATGCAGTAGGACTGAGTACCCAGATCTGTTTCCATAGCCGCCAACGCTGCATGAATCTTGCCGTACTGTCGGTCGATCCACTCTTTGCTTTGCTGCTCGGTAGGGCGCTGAAGCTCTTTCACAATGATGACGGCCGCGTCGAGTGTGCCATCGGCCAAAGCCTCCCAGCATTTAACGATAGCTCGCTCACGTCCCGTTTTTGGAATGAGATGGCTGACCGGCGAGAGGGTATCTAAATACTCCACGATCACCCGTGAGTCATACAGGCGCGTGTCGTCATCGGTAATTAAGCAGGGCACTTTGCCCAGGGGATTGTATTGAGGTGCTTTGGTGTCTGCTGCCCAGACGTTCTCTAATTGCAACTCGTAGTCGAGTTTTTTTTCAGCCATCACAATGCGTACTTTGCGAACGTAGGGACTTGTGAGGGATGCAATAAGTTTCATGTAACCGGCAAAATAAAGATAGTCTGAGGGGCTAGGTTGAAGCTGGGCCCAAAACAGCGTAGACGCAGAAGTCTACGCCCTAGAGTGTATCCGTAACGATTGTCACCGAGCTTACGGCGTGGGGGTGATAAACTTCTCTGCATTATTTGTGTTGTTTTTTTGTCTAATCTCACCTATGAAAACTAATCCATCCTTGAGTTCGTTGAATGCGGTTTCGCCACTTGACGGACGCTACGCTTCACGTTGCGACGGCTTGCGCCCACTGTTGTCCGAAGCCGGCTTCATGGCGCACCGAGTCGAGGTGGAAATCGCTTGGCTTCTTGGTCTGTCAGAAGCTGGTTTGCCCGAGTTGCCTGCCTTCAGCGCCGGGGCCCGCGCCAAGCTGCTTGGGTTGGTGACAAACTTTTCCGAGGCTGACGCAGAGCGTATCAAAGCAATCGAACGCACAACGAATCACGACGTGAAGGCTGTTGAGTATTGGTTGAAAGAAAAAGTTGCGGGTGACGCTGAGCTTGAGCGTGCGGGTGAGTTCATTCATTTTGCTTGTACCTCTGAAGACATCAACAACACGTCCCATGCGCTAATGCTCGGCCGCGCTCGTACTGAAGTTGTCTTGCCGCAACTGCAAAAAGTACATGCTGCGATACAACATATTGCACATGCACAGGCTGCTCAGCCCATGCTGTCGCGCACGCATGGCCAACCTGCTACACCCACGACGCTCGGCAAGGAGTTCGCCAACGTCGCAGCCCGCTTGCGCGATGCCATTGCAAGCATCCACGCCGTGGTACCCCTCGCCAAAATGAACGGCGCAACCGGTAACTACAACGCCCACCTATCGGCCTACCCAGAGATTGATTGGCCTGCCTTCAGCGGGGGTGTATTGAAGCAACTTGGGCTCAAACAGAATCCACACACAATTCAAATCGAACCGCACGACTGGATGGCTGCCTTGTTTGATGCGATCGCGCGCGCTAACACGATCCTGATTGATTTGAACCGTGATATCTGGGGTTACATTGCGTTGGGATACTTTAAGCAACGTCTGAAAGATGGTGAGGTGGGTTCCTCGACCATGCCACACAAAGTGAATCCAATCGATTTTGAAAATTCAGAGGGCAATCTTGGTCTGGCCAATGCAGTCTTGCGCCATCTGTCTGAAAAATTGCCGATCTCGCGTTGGCAGCGTGATCTGACAGATTCGACTGTCTTACGTAACTTAGGCGTTGCGCTCGGCTATTGCTTGGTTTCCTATCATGCATGTTTGCGCGGTCTAGGGAAATTAGAGGTCAACGCAGCAGCGATCGACGCCGACCTTGATAATTGTTGGGAAATTTTGGCTGAGCCCATTCAGACAGTGATGCGTCGTTACGGGTTGCCACAGCCCTACGAACAACTCAAAGCACTCACGCGCGGTAAAGGCATCACTCAAGAGGCTTTGCGAGAGTTTATTAACGGGCTCGCGTTGCCTGCGGAGGCAAAGGCTCGTATGCTTGCATTGACCCCACGCAGTTATATCGGTCTCGCGCAACAATTGGCCGTTTCATCCTGAATATCTCTGGAGTGATGACATGAAAAAACTATCGTTCGTATTGGCAGCAACTGCCGTGTGTGCACCATTGTGGTTGAGTTCGGCCCAAGCACAGTTTGCCAAGCCTGAAGATGCCATCAAGTATCGGCAATCTGCGTTTACGATGCTTGGTAATCATATGGGCCGTTTGCAGCCCGTCCTGAAAGGTCAAGTCGCGTTTGATGCGGCGGCCGTTAAAGCCAACGTGGCTGTCATTCAAACACTATCGACTCTGCCATGGACAGCCTTCGCTGCGGGCACACAGGGAAACAGTAGTGCCAAGCCCGAGATTTGGTCTGACGCAGCTGGCTTTAAAGCGGCGCAACAAAAGTTTGAAACCGCTGTCGTCCAGCTGTCCGCAGCGGCTAATTCTGGCGACTTGAACAAGTTGCGCTCAGCGGCCGGTGATGTCGGGGCAAGCTGTAAGGCTTGCCACGATTCGTATCGCGCAAAAAAATAAGCGCCTAGTTAACCCTGTAAAAAGGGTAAGAGTATTTGCAGATACTGCTTAGGAATTTCCGTGGGCGGTATGTGCGCACAGGGTAGGGTGGCAAGTTTCGCACCCTTGATCCGCTCGACCAACGCCTGACCACGTGCTAACGGTGTTGATTGATCAAAGTCGCCAACGATAACAAGTGTTGGCACTTGGATTTGGTTGAGCCTTGGATAGAGCTCCATGTCGCGAATCGCCGCGCAACAGCCGATGTAGCCCTGCGGTGCGCCGGTGAGGACGGTGTTGCGCACACGTTGTAGGCCGATTGAGTTCTTGGCGACAAATTCGCTTGTAAAAAATCTACCGAGAATGCCATCGATCACAGCGGCCATTCCACCTTGTTTAATGGCGGTAATTCGCTGATCCCAAGTGCCCGCTGGAAATTCAGCACCGGTGTTGCTTAAGATGAGGCGTCGCAAGCCTGGCGGGCGGCGCGCAGCGAGTTCCATACCGGTCATGCCGCCTAACGAAATCCCGCAGAAGTCATATTTAGTTAGACGTGCTGCGGCAATGACTGCTTGGACATCATCTGTTAGCTCATTGAGCGTGTAGTCGTTCGTCGGGGCGTCGGAGCCGCCATGACCACGGGTGTCGTAGCGCACGACATAAAAGTGTTTCAGTAGCTCTTCGAGAATAGGATCCCAAAGTGTGTGATCGGTGCCCAGTGAATTGCTGAGCACCAGCGCAGGTAATTCGGGATTACCGTCGGTGCGCCAATAGATCCGGCAGTTTGCGTTGTTTAGGCTTGGCATATTGCTTGTCCCCAAATGTTTTGTTTTCGATTTTTATGTTTTCTTGAGAGTGATCTTAGCAAAAAGAGTTCCCGGTGTATCGGAGTATCAGCTCAACCCATGGGTGTACCGAACTGTGTGGACGATAACCACCAGGCGAGCCAGCCCAGTAATGCTGCTAAAAGTAAAGCGCCCGAGCGCACACGCCAGTCATCCTGCGCGGCCGTGACACGCTCGATCCTGTCTGGCGCAGAGATGTCGCCATGAATCATTGGACCGACCAGTTTGTGGCCCTTCAGCGTATAGATAGCTATCGCAACGATATGCAATCCAATCATTGCAAAAATTGCCCATTCCCCTAGCTTGTGTAGACCTGTTAGTCGCGACGCCATGTCATTGCTCACGAGCACGGAGAGTGGACCTTGAAACATGATGTCGTCACTTGCGAAGAGCCCCGAACTTGCTTGAGCCAGCAGTAGAAGGAGCATCGCGTAGACGGACCAGGCGCCTAGTGGGTTATGGCCAGCATGATGTGTCCCGTTACTTGAAGCGCTCTGCAGATAGTTCCACGCAGCTTTGATACTAGGCAAAAAAGAGCTGAACCTCGCATAACGCGGACCAATCAGCCCCCACACCAACCGAAATAAGAGCAAAGCAAATGTTGCGACCCCGAAGTTTAGGTGCCACTGCATCCAGTTCCCACCGAGTTTGACGGTCACGATTGCACCGAGCACGCATATGACCAAAAGCCAGTGAAAGAGGCGAGTGGGCAAATCCCAAATGCGAGTTTTGTGTAAAGTTTGATTCATGTGTGAGTCCAATGTCATACGTTGACTGTATCACCGTTTTGCATCGCAACATAACTGTCATCTTGTACTGATAACTTGCCATTATTTTAAAAAACTTCGGCTACGATTAGGCACAGAACGCGTTAGCCAGAAGAGCGATATCAAAAATGACAGCAGTTCGATTTGAGCAGGTTGGAAAGAATTGGGGGGCGACCGCCGCGTTGCATCCAAGTGATTTATCACTTGAGCAGGGCGAATTCTCTGTATTGCTCGGGCCCTCTGGTTGCGGCAAGACCACAACCTTGCGTTTGATCGCTGGTTTAGAAATGCCATCGAGTGGCCGCATTCGTATTTTTGACCGCGAAGTCACCCACGTAGCGCCCGCGCAACGCGGTGTGTCGATGGTTTTTCAGAACTATGCTTTGTTTCCACATTTGTCGGTCGCAGAGAACGTTGTCTTCGGACTCAAAATACGTCGTGTTAGTAAGGAAGATATCGCCGTACGCCTAGCCCGCACACTCGATTTACTCAGTTTGAGTCACTTGCAGTCACGCAAGCCCGGCGAGCTTTCGGGGGGGCAACAGCAACGTGTCGCGCTTGCGCGTGCTCTCGTCGCAGACAGCAAGTTGTGTCTCATGGATGAGCCGCTGTCCAATTTAGATGCGCAGCTACGCCAAGAAATGCGTCACGAGTTGCGCGCTTTACAGCAAAAGCTTGGTCTGTCTGTCGTGTATGTCACCCATGATCAAACCGAAGCGATGAGCATGGCGGATCGAGTGGTGTTGTTGCGTGACGGTCGTATTGAACAAGTGGCGACCCCGACAGAAATTTATCAAAAGCCTATTACGCGATTTGCCGCGCAGTTTATTGGCAGCGCGCGGATGAATATGTTGGAGCTGGCGCAGGGCAAGATCGCCGGGACAGATATCTCGCTGCGCGCGCCGGAGGGTGCGACGCACGTTGGCATTCGTCCGGAAGACGTACGTTTGGGCGGTCAATATCGTCTGTCTGTCGATCACGCCGAATTCACCGGGGCGGATTTAATGCTGCACGCTAAAGCTGGGCAGCAATTGATTGTGGTGCGGGCCGAAGGAAAGCACGCACAGCAAGTGCATGGCGAGATTCAGTTGGGTTGGGATGAAGCGAGCCTGCATTGGTTTGATCGGGATGGTACACGTATTGTTGTGTGAAGTAACTGTTGAATGCTAGTTAGTTGAACTTCTAGGAGATCATGATGAAGAAAACGTGGATACGCGCTGCAGCGGTTGCAGCAGGTCTGTGTGTGAGTGCTGCGGCCTTTGCGCAGAAGACTGAAGTGTCGTTCTATTTTCCTGTAGCAGTGGGTGGTCCGATTACCAAGATCATCGATGGTTATGCGGCAAAGTTTAATAAAGAGAATCCAAGTTACAACGTGACACCGGTATATTCGGGCACCTATCAAGAGACTATCGTGAAGGTATTAACGGCGCATAAGGCCGGTAAGCCACCAACCTCCGCGATTCTGTTGTCCACGGATACTTTCACCTTGGCAGACGAAGGTGCGATTGCGCCAATTGACGACTTCGTCAAAACAGACGCAGACCGCGCCTGGCTCAAAAGCTTTTTCCCAGCATTCATGTTGAACGGTCAGTTTGATAACAAGACCTGGGGCGTGCCGTTTCAACGTTCGACCGTTGTCTTGTATTGGAACAAAGAGTTGTTCAAAGAGGCGGGTCTTGATCCTAACAAACCACCACAAACTTGGGCCGAAACGATTAGCATGGGCCAGAAGCTCACTAAAAAAGATGCGAATGGCAACGTGACGCAGTGGGGCATTCAGGTTCCTTCCAGTGGCTTTCCTTATTGGTTGTTCCAGGGGTTCAGCACACAGAATGGCGCCATCTTGGCCAACGCTGCAGGCAACGCTGTCAAATATGACGATCCCAAGGTCGTGGAAGCGCTGCAATACTGGGTCGATTTGTCGCGCAAGCATGGCATTCATCCTCCAGGCGTCGTGGAGTGGGGCACAACGCCACGAGACTTCATGGAGCGTAAAGTTGCCATGATCTGGACAACGACCGGAAACTTGACCAACATTCGCAGCAACGCAAAGTTTGATTTTGGTGTCGCGATGTTGCCTGCAGGTGAGCGTCGGGGTTCGCCGACTGGGGGCGGTAATTTCTTTATTTTTAAGAAAGCCAGCGCCGCTGAACAAGAGGGTGCTTATAAGTTTGCACAGTGGTTGACTCAGCCAGAGCGTGCCGCTAAGTGGAGTATTGATACGGGTTACGTTGCTGTGTCGCCCGCGGCTTACGAAACAGCTGCGCTTAAAAAGTATGCTGCTGACTTTCCGCCAGCCGTCGTTGCACGTGATCAGTTGCCCCACGCAGTCGCTGAATTGTCTACACATGACAATCAGCGTGTGACAAAGGCATTGAATGATGGATTGCAAGCTGCATTGACTGGCGCCAAGACTCCGGCGCAAGCGATGAAAGATGCACAAGCCGAGGCCAACCGTTTGTTGCGTGGCTATAAGTAAATGCAGGTAGGACTGCGTCATATAAACGCCTATTTGTTGCTGTTGCCCGCCTTTGTTTTTTTAGTGGGCTTCACGCACTATCCGGCGATCGGTACGTTGCTAGACAGCTTAATGTCGACGCCACGTGCCGGTCGTGCCGCAGTCTTCGTTGGCCTTGAGAATTACGCCGTCATGCTCGACGACCCCACCTTTTGGAAGTCGTTGATCAACAACTTTTGGTTTGCTTTAGTGACGATCCCCGTGTCGATTGCGTTGTCGATTGCCATGGCGCTTTGGGTCAATGACAAGATCGCAGGACGACAGTTTTTGCGGATGTCTTATTTCTTACCTACGGTATTGCCCATGATTGCCGTAGCGAATATCTGGATTTTTTTCTATACACCTGGCTATGGTCTGATTAATCAGGTGTTGCAACTCTTTGGTGTGTCGAGCCAAAACTGGCTTGGTGATCCAAACCTTGTGCTTGGTTCCGTGATCGTGGTGGCGATTTGGAAGGAAGCTGGGTTCTTCATGATTTTCTATCTGGCAGCACTACAAACGCTCAGTCCGAGCTACAAAGAGGCGGCACAGATCGAGGGAGCGAGCGCTTGGTATTTCTTCAGGCGCGTGCAGTGGCCTCTGTTGATGCCCACCACAATTTTCGTTTTAGTGAATGCGCTCATTAATGCGTTCCGTATGGTCGATCATATTATTGTCATGACTAAAGGCGGTCCGGATAATGCCTCGTCTTTATTGTTGTTTTATCTCTACGAGGTTGGCTTTAAATTCTGGGATCAAGGCTACGCCTCGGCCCTGACTGGCGTACTGTTGGCTATTTTGGCGCTGATTGGCTTGTTTCAGTTCTTTGTATTGGATCGCAGGACACATTATCGATGAGCCGATCCATGACGAGCGTATCCATACAAACTGGCGCAAGCGGAACGGACACCTCTCTTTTGTCGACCGTTGGCGCTTGGGCGCTTGCGTTGGTTTGGATTTCGCCTCTTTTGTATGCGTTCTGGGCCGCGATTCACCCGTCAGAATTCGCGACCAAGCTCGTCTGGAATGCGCCGCTTACGCTGGATAACTTCAAAGCTGCTTGGGACGCCGCGCCATTTGCGCGGTACTTTTTGAACACTACGGTGCTCGTTGCGACGATCCTATGCATGCAACTTGTGCTCTGCACGCTTGCGGCCTATGCGTTTGCGCGCTTTGAGTTCTTTGGTAAGAACGTGTTGTTCTCACTAGTGCTTGTTCAGTTGATGGTGATGCCAGAGATCCTGCTGGTGCGCAATTATCAAACGTTGACACACCTCGGCTTGGTTGATACCTTGTTTGGGATTGGGTTGCCGTATTTTGCTTCAGCCTTTGCGATATTTCTGTTGCGCCAAACGTTTAAAACTATTCCAAAGGAGCTTGTCGAAGCCGCTGCAATGGAGGGTGCCTCGACGATGCAGATCCTGCGTCATGTCTATATTCCTTTGGCTAAGCCAGTCTATTTGGCATTCTCACTAGTATCGGTCAGCCATCATTGGAATAATTTTTTATGGCCCTTGATCGTAAGCAACTCGGTGGAGTCGCGTCCCTTAACTGTCGGCCTGCAAGTCTTTTCGTCTACGGATCAGGGCATTGATTGGTCGATTATTACTGCGGCAACCTTGCTGACCGCTGGACCGTTGCTGATCGGCTTCTTGATTTTTCAACGACAGTTCGTTCAGTCTTTCATGCGCGCAGGTATTAAATAAGGGCAGAGATGCAATGAAGATTCTGACTTGGAATGTGCAATGGTTCAAGGGTCTCGACGACGTCGTTGATATGGCGCGCGTCATTAAGCATGCCCAGAGCATGGCTGATTTTGATGCTATTTGTATGCAAGAGGTTTCGGTGCACTACAAGGAGCTGACCGGCACAGCGGAGCCAGATCAGATTAAGGAACTTAGAACACTGCTACCTGGCTTTGAGGTAGTGTTTAGTCCAGCGGTCGATGAGCTATCCCCATGCCGAGGATTTCGTCGACAATTCGGCAATGTGATTGCCTCCCGCGTCCCGATCTTGCAGATCCAGCATTTCGCTTTGCCTCATCCACCGGTTGAGGGCACAGAACCTAAGCCAAGTATGCCTCGAATCGCGCTTGAATGCACATTGCAAGCGTCGTGGGGGCCTTTGCGCCTTATGACAACGCATCTAGAGTACTACAACGAGGCGGCTCGTCACGCGCAGGCGCGCGCACTGCGAGAGCTTCATTTGCAATCGTGTGCGCTGGCGGCTCGACCACCCAAACCGCAACCTGGCTCTCCGTATGAGACCAAGCCCTACACGACGGACGCTTTGCTATGTGGTGACTTTAACTTTGAATATGAAAGCGCTGAGCACCGTGCGATCGTCGCGTCGGACAAACTCGGTATGTGGGTGAACTCTTGGGATTTTTTGCACCCGGGCAAGCCTTACCCAGCGACCTTTCGGATCTTTGATCGTACCTATGGGCCTGAGCCCGTCGGTTGCGACTTCTTTTTTGTGAGTCCGTCACTAGGCAAGCGTGTAAAAAGCCTAATGGTTGATCAACAGACACAAGCCTCTGACCATCAACCGGTCGTGATTACCTTGCAAGATTAGTGCGCATCAGAATAAACGCACCGAATCGGTGCGACGATGCACGATGATGTATCAATTTCTCACACTGACTGCACGATTGCTCGTCTTTGAGGCGCTTTTTTAAAGCTGGCACGTAACTTGCTGTGCCCTTGGTAGATTCTTTAACCAATGGGGTGCACAGTATGTCGATTTTCTCAAATCCGTTTGATTCGAAAGTGCGTTTGCGTTGTGCTTGCGGTCAGCACGAGTCTGACGCTGCACATCAAGCAAGCCTCTCCGCTTCGGGGGCTGACTCAAGCGAGGCCCAACAAAATCGGGTGGTCGAGCAAGCTGTTCTGCGCGCCATGTTCCCCCAAGATGCGTTGCGTCGTCGCTTCTTGCAAGCGGTTGGTGCGCCAGCTGCGTTTGCGGCGATCTCTTCTGTATTCCCCTTAGCGCTAGCAAAAGAGGCTTTCGCGCAAGGCGGTAAGCTTGAAAAGCCAAACCTGAAAGTCGGCTTCATTCCAATCACTTGCGCGACGCCGATTATTATGGCGGACCCGATGGGCTTTTATAAGAAGCAGGGTCTGAGCGTTGAGGTCGTAAAGACTGCTGGCTGGGCCGTGATTCGTGACAAGACCTTAAACAAAGAATACGACGCGGCTCATATGCTTTCGCCGATGCCGCTTGCTATCTCTTTAGGCGTCGGAGCAACGCCTACCGCGTACACCGTCCCAGCGATTGAAAACATCAACGGGCAGGCAATTACTTTAGCCACCAAGCACAAAAATAAGCGTAATCCTAAAGACTGGAAGGGCTTTAAGTTTGCAGTTCCGTTTGATTATTCGATGCACAACTATCTGCTGCGTTATTACCTAGCAGAGAACGGTATTGATCCGGATCGCGATGTACAAATTCGTGTTGTGCCGCCGCCCGAGATGGTGGCTAACTTACGCGCAGACAACATTGACGGCTTTCTGGCACCGGATCCGGTCAATCAGCGTGCTGTGTACGACGGCGTTGGGTTTATTCACATTCTTTCAAAGGAGTTGTGGGATGGACACCCTTGCTGTGCTTTTGCCGCAAGTAAAGAGTTCGTCACATCTAATCCGAACACTTATGCGGCATTGTTACGTGCCATTATCGAAGCGACCGGTTACGCCCAGCGCCCAGAGAATCGTAAAGAGATCGCTGCGGCCATTCACACACCAAACTATTTAAATCAGCCATTGACAGTGGTAGAACAGGTTTTAACCGGGACTTATGCGGACGGATTGGGCGGGGTTAAAAAAGTGCCAGATCGCTTGGGATTCGATCCCATGCCGTGGGAGTCTTTCGCCACGTGGATTCTGACGCAGATGCAACGTTGGGGTCAGATAAAGGGTGATGTCGATTATCAAAAGGTCGCAAGCGAAGTGTTCCTCGCAACGGATGCAACACGTGCGATGACGCAGGCGGGACTGATTGCCCCCGTCGCGGGCAGCAAGAAGATCGTCGTGATGGGTAAGGTGTTTGATGCATCCAAACCCAAAGAGTATCTCGACAGCTTCGCGATCAAGAGGATTTGATCGATGATCAAGAGTGAGAAGTTTCGGGCGCTGGTTCTGTCGCTATTGATCTTAGTGGTATTCCTCGGGGCATGGCAGATCGCCACCATGCCTCGCCAGGGTGCTCAGGTCGTGGATGACGAATATGCCAAGTTAGTTGGCGCGTCGGCTGCGACTGGGCAGAAGTCAACTTTTCCGAGTCCAGTGGATGTTGGTGCAAAGCTTGTTGAGCAATTGTCCGATCCGTTCTATGACCGTGGGGCGAACGACAAAGGCATCGGGATTCAATTGGCATGGTCTGTGTCGCGCGTCGCTTTAGGTTTTGGGCTCGCCGCCCTGATCGCCATCCCGCTTGGTTTTCTGATCGGGATGTCTAAGGTGATGTTTCAAGCGCTCGACCCCTTCATCCAAGTGCTCAAGCCAATTTCCCCCTTAGCGTGGATGCCACTCGCACTCTTCACGCTGAAAGACTCGAACGTATCGGCGATCTTTGTGATTTTTATTTGCTCGATTTGGCCTATGTTGATCAATACGGCGTTTGGTGTTGCGTCTGTGCGCAAAGAGTGGATGGATGTCTCGCGCACGCTGGAAGTGAGTCCTCTACGTAAAGCATTGTTAGTGATTCTGCCGGCGGCAGCGCCCACCATCATGACTGGGATGCGGATTTCGATTGGTATTGCCTGGCTCGTGATCGTAGCGGCAGAAATGCTGGTGGGAGGCACAGGCATTGGCTATTTCGTGTGGAACGAATGGAACAACCTGTCGATTGCAAACATATTCGTTGCTGTCTTTCTGATTGGCGTGATCGGCATGCTCTTGGATATGGGTTTCGCCAGATTGCAGCGTGCTGTTACCTATCGCGATTGAAGCTGTCGCGAAATTCATCACTGTAAAAGGCAAGAACGTGCAGAGTTTTCTACAAGTACAAGGTCTACGTAAAGCATATCCCGCAGCGGCTGGCGGAGGGGAGCTCGTCGTCTTTGACGATGTGAACTTCACGATTGACCGCGGAGAGTTCGTCTGCATTATCGGCCACTCGGGGTGTGGCAAGACCACTATTTTGAATGTGTTGGCAGGACTCGAGTCTCCGACTGGAGGGCACTCGTTTATCGATGGACGCGAGATCAGCGGTCCTAGTTTGGATCGTGGCGTCGTGTTTCAGTCACACGCCTTGATGCCCTGGATGACGGTGCGCGGCAATATCGCTTTCGCGGTGCGTTCGAAGTGGCCGGATTGGTCGCGCACACAGGTTGATCAGCATGTGCAACAGTTTATTGATATGGTTCATTTACAGGGCTCTGAAGACAAGAAGCCTTCACAGCTTTCCGGCGGGATGAAGCAACGCGTTGGTATTGCGCGTGCTTTTGCGATTCAGCCCAAGATGTTGCTGCTCGACGAGCCCTTTGGTGCGCTAGATGCACTGACACGCGGCAACATTCAAGACGAGTTGGTCACTATTGTGCGCAGCACGCAGCAAACTGTGTTCATGATCACCCATGACGTCGATGAAGCCATTTTGTTGTCAGACAAAATATTTTTAATGAGTAATGGTCCACGCGCTGTGTTGGCCGAGATCGTCAATAACCCGTTGCCCCGTGACCGTACGCGAGCCACGATGCATCATGACCCCAAGTTTTATGAAGTACGTAATCACTTGATCGATTTTCTTGTGCACAGGTCCAAGACCTATGCCGCCGCTTAAATTTTTTAACTAGGAGAATTCCCATGGCAGGATCTAAAGTAATCGCCAAACCCATGACGCGTGAAGACGTGACCGACTTGATTTATTCGGCAAAGGTACAAAAGGGTATCAAGTGGTGTGACGTCGCAAAAAAACTTAAAGTATCCAAAGAATGGGCCACTGCAGCCTGTTTGGGTCAAATGACTTTGACCAAACCTCAGGCCCTGATCATCGGCAAGATCTTCGGGTTGCCACTCGAAGCGATTAACCTGCTACAGGTAGTCCCATACAAGGGCTCCTTGCGCAGCTCCGTGCCGACTGACCCGTTGATTTATCGCTGGTACGAGATCGTGAGTGTCTATGGTACGACGATTAAGGAGTTGATCCACGAAGAGTTCGGCGACGGCATTATGAGTGCGATCGACTTTTCCATGGATATCAAGCGTGAACCCGATCCCAAAGGCGATCGCGTAAATGTCGTGCTGTCCGGTAAGTTCTTGCCCTATAAGACTTACTAAGTCCCTGTTGCCATGAGGGGAGGTGGGGTGTCGTCCCCACCGTCTCCGGTACACTAACGTATCGTTAGTTTGGACACCCCTCATGGCAAGCAAGACTACCTTTGGTCAGCAAATTATGGATTGGTCTGAGCGCATTGCGGCGTTCAGTGAGCCCGGCTGGGCTGAAAAATCTCAACTCACAGTTACGTACCTGACTCCGGCACATTTGCAGGTGGCAGACTCTCTCAAAGCGCTGATGCAAGAGGTAGGCTTTGACGAGGTGTTTATTGACGCAGTAGGTAACGTCGTTGGGCGTTATCACGGTGCGGCTAGCGGATCCCCCATGTTGCTGACCGGGTCTCACTTTGACACGGTACGCAATGGTGGCAAGTATGACGGCCGACTCGGTATTCTCGTGCCCATCGCCGTTGTGGGCGAGCTGGCAAAGAACAAAAAGCGCTTGCACCACGGCATCGAAGTTGTTGGTTTTTCTGAAGAGGAAGGCCAGCGCTATCGTGCGACCTTCTTATCTTCTGGTGCATTGACCGGCAGCTTTGATCCAGCCTGGCTCGAGCAAGTGGATGCCGACGGGATCACCATGCGCCAGGCAATGGTCAATGCAGGCTTGCCGGGTACGTTAGACGAGATCGCTAAACTTAAACGCGATGCAAAAAACTATCTTGGTTTTGTCGAAGTGCATATTGAGCAAGGCCCTGTGCTCTGCGAAAAAGGTTTGCCCCTCGGTGTGGTGACCTCGATCAATGCCGGCGTACGTGCCACCTGCAAGATTATTGGCACAGCGGCCCATGCGGGCACCACGCCGATGTCGATGCGACAAGACGCGCTGCTCGCAGCGGCCGAGATCAGCTTGATGGCGGAGCATCGCGCTAAAGCAGAAGAGGGGAGCGTCGCAACGGTTGGGCAAATGCAGGTACCCGGCGGTTCGATTAATGTGATCCCCGGCGAATGCGCGTTCACACTTGACATGCGTGCGCCGACTGATGCACAACGGGATGGGCTGGTGGATGATATCGTGACAGCAGCCAATCAAATCGCCAAGCGTCGTGGCGTCAAGTTTGAATACAACGAAGTGATGCGCGCGAGTGCTGCTCCTTCCGATCCCGCTTGGCAGGCGCGTTGGGAACGTGCGGTCGCAAAGCTAGGTCAACCGATCTTCAAGCTTAACAGCGGCGCCGGCCACGATGCCATGAAAATCCATACGATCATGCCGCAAGCTATGCTGTTTGTGCGTGGTGGTAATCGCGGGATCAGTCATAACCCGTTGGAAATCATTACAGCTGAAGATGCCGACTTAGCAACCCAAGCCTTTTTAGCTTTAACCGAAGAAATCAACTAACCATTCATCATGACGACTCAAGACAAGACCGCTTTGTATGCCAAGCTCGATCAGTGGATCGACGCACATTTCGATGAGCAAGTGAAGTTTCTGCAATCCGTGATTCAAGTGCCGACTGATACCCCTCCCGGTAACAATACCCCGCATGCCTTGCACGTATCTGAATTGGTTAAATCGTTCGGGATGCAAGCGGAGGCGCATGAGGTACCCGCGCAAGTGGTGCAGGATGCTGGCCTTCAATCAATCACCAACCTCATCATCAAGCGTCAGTACGGACAAGGTGGCAAGACTCTGGCTTTAAACGCCCATGGCGACGTTGTGCCTCCCGGCGATGGTTGGACGTATCCTCCCTATGGCGGTGAGATTCACGACGGTCGCATCTACGGTCGTGCTGCCGCGGTCAGTAAATGTGACTTTTCGACTTATATTTTTGCCGTACGTGCGCTCGAGTCCCTTGGCGCAGATCTGAAAGGTCGAATCGAATTGCAGTTTACGTACGATGAGGAGTTCGGTGGCGAGCTCGGGCCTGGTTGGCTGCTCAAGAATAAACTGACCAAGCCTGATCTTGCGATTGCTGCAGGCTTTAGCTATCAAATCATCACTGCGCATAACGGTTGCTTGCAGTTTGAAGTCACGGTCAATGGCAAGATGGGGCATGCCGCAGTTCCAACGTCAGGCGTGGATGCCTTGCAGGCGGCCGTCAAAATCATGAATGCACTGTATGGTTTAAATGAGACCTACAAGTCGATCAAGAGTGCGGTTCCCGGCATTAATCATCCGTATTTGAATATCGGTTTAATCACAGGTGGCACGAATACGAACGTTATTCCCGGAAAGGTCGTGCTCAAACTTGATCGCCGCATGATCCCCGAAGAGGATCCTACCCAGGTGGAACAGAGTATTCGCGATACGATCGATGCAGTCTGGAAAACCATCCCCGGTATCACCGCAGAGACCAAGCGTATTTTGTTGGCCCGTGCGTTAAAGCCGCTGCCAGGCAGCACAGAGCTAGTGGCCGCCTTACAGCAACACGCCAAAGAGGAGTTCGGTGAGTCGATTCCCGCCTGCGGCACGCCGCTGTATGCCGATGCGCGTTTGTATTGCGAGGCAGGGATTCCGGTTGTGCTCTACGGTGCAGGTCCACGTACCGTGGAGGAGAGCCGCGCGAAGCAGCCGGATGAGCGTTTGGAGCTTGAGGACTTACGCCGCGCAACCAAGGTGATTGCGCGGACTTGTCTGGATATGATGAGTGCTTAATCGGCAGTGATGTTTTTCTCGCGGATCACGCGGCCCCATTTTGCGATGTCTTTTTGCAAGAGGGCTTGCAGTTCCGCGGGGGAAGACGCTGCAGGTAAAGTGCCCGAGTTAAGCAAACGCTCTTTGACTGCAGGTGTGTCGAGTGCCCGTTTGAGCGCTTGACTCACGCGGTTCGCGTCTGCAGCAGACATCCCCTTTGGCCCAAACAGAGCGTACCAATTGTCGGAGTCTACGCCCTCGATACCCACTTCTTTGAAGGTCTTTACATCCGGCAGTAAGGGGTGACGCTTTTCAGCCGCCATCGCAATCGGCTTTAAGCGTCCCGCACGTACGTGACCAATGAGGCCGGGAACATCACCAAAGAAACCATCGACGTGCCCCGCTATCACATCAGTGATCGCAGGCGCTGCACCTTTGTAAGGCACGTCTACGAGTTGTGCTTTGGTCGCATCGGCTAATAGCTCACCCGCCAAATGCGGCACACTTCCGCGCCCTGATGAGGCAAGCGCAGTGCGCTGCTTTTTAGCATTCGCCACAAAATCGGCAGGACCTGTTGCAGGATTCTTCGGGTTCACGACCAACAATTCATCGTTGCGCGATACCACTGAAATTGAGGTTAAGTCTGTCACAGGGTTGTAAGGCAGATTTTTGTATAGTCCCGGATTAATTGCTACCGCACCGGCGCTGCTGAGCCAAAGTACGCTGCCATCGGCGGGTGATTTCACGACATATTCCGCGGCAATGATTCCGTTTCCGCCCGCTTTGTTTTCAATGACGACGGTTGTGCCGAGTTCTTTGCCGAGGGCCTCGCTAATGGTTCTTGCAACAAAGTCAACCGGACCTCCCGGGGGAAATGCCACGATCAAACGTACAGTTTTACCACTGCCCTGCGCCTGTGTTGGCATGGCACCTATCGTGGCCGCCACAAGAGTTACGGCTAGCATGCTTCGGCGAAGCAATGAGGTTTTTTCAAGGTATTTCATGTGTTTTCTCCAATTGTTTTTAAATCAATCTTTAGCCGCAACGTACCGACATACCACCATCGACAATCAGCTCAGTACCTGTCACAAAGCGCGCTTCGTCCGAGGCCAAATAAACCGCTGCGTTCGCAGTGTCGCGGCCATCGCCCATGAAGGGCAGCGGTATGCGTGCCTGGCGCTGCTCGAGCAGTTTTGCGACATCACCGCCCGCACGTTGTCCAGCTAAACGGCTCTCGACCATCGGCGTATGCAGTTGCCCGGGAACAATCGTGTTCACCCGTATGCCTTTTTTGGCGTACTGCACGGCGACCACACGCGAGAGTTGAATGACGCCAGCCTTAGTCGCTGCGTAAGCAACCTGGGCCGAACCGGTCCAGCGGATACCAGAGGTCGAGGCCAAGTTTACGATTGCGCCGGCGCCTTGTTTTTCCATAATTGGCAAGACGTACTTACAGGTCAGGAATACGCTTTTTAAGTTGGTATCCACTTGCGAATCCCACACGTCTTCGGTCATTTCAACTGGCCCGCCAGCAGCGGAGCCGCCGACGTTGTTAACCAGAATGTCGATCCGGCCGTAACGTTTCATACATGCGTCGACGGCATCCGCAATACTCTGGCTGCTTGTGACATCACAAAAGCCTGTCTCGATCGTGCCGCCAACCTCTTTGACACGGTCGATGGTCTCTTTCATACGATCGAGATCACGGTCGACACCAAAAATCTGTGCACCTTCTTCAGCAAACCGCGTCGCAGTTGCACGGCCGTTGCCCCAGCCTGGGCCCACCGAGCCCGCACCAAAAATTAAAGCAATTTTGCCTGCGAGACGTCCTGAACCTGACATGATGTGATCCTTTTCTTAAGCGATACGAATTAAGCGGAAAAACGATAGAGGCGCATTGGGTTGTCCACCATCAGCTGATGCAAAACATCTGGCTTCGGTGCGATCTGCGCCAGCGCGCTGACCAATACGCCATCGTCCGGCACGTGCGTGTGATTCGGATGCGGCCAGTCAGAACCCCATACGCAGCGATCGGGATAGTTGCGTACCAAGTAACGTGCAAACGGGATGCCGTCGGCGTAGGGTGGGTGAGCATCGATACGGTCGATACCGCTTACCTTGACCATAAAGCCGGGCAGCTCCAACAAGCGACAGAAGTCCTGAAAATGCGCGTGCTCAATTCCAAGCTTTGCATCGACACGGCCCATGTGGTCCATGACGACGGGCACAGCGGATTGCTTGAGTAGCGGCATCAAGTCTTTTGCGTACTGTGCATGCAGTTGCAGTTGCATGTGCATACCAAGGGGTTCGAGACGTTTGGTAAAAGCGATGATTTGCTCCGGAGTCTCATGCACCTTATAGCCTGGCATGAAGTGAAAACGTACGCCTCTGAAGCCTACTGAGGCTAAACGCTCGAGCTCAGCATCCGAGACATCCACTTGCACAAGAGCCACACCGAGATAGCGTCCCGGAGCTGCGATCATGGCGTCTTCAACCACGCTGTTATCAAAGCCATGGAGTAGGGTGTTGACGATCACACAGCGATCAATCCCCATTTTCTTGTGCCAAGCGAACAAGGCCTCTTTGGGTGCATCGACGGGTGTGAAGCCGCGCGATTCGGCATAGGGAAACTTGTTACTTGGACCAAACACATGGACGTGCGAGTCGGTCGATCCCGTGGGCAGCTGGATGGTGGCGGCCGATGGCTCGGGCTTATAAGTTAGGATGGGGGCGGTCATCTTGAAGTGATCCTTGTCTCGGGTTGCATCTAGGGTCAAAGAGCCCTTTTATTAGGCCTATTTTGACATGCAGGCGAAACTCTTTGACTGCGGAAATACCAAAAAAATGCTAGAATTTCGGTCTTTGGTGCATGAAAATCTGCCTTATTGAGGCACGAACCGCCCCAAATGGCGCATTAGCTCAGCCGGTTAGAGCGACGGAATCATAATCCGCAGGTCCCCTGTTCGAATCAGGGATGCGCCACCAAAGATTCAAAGAAAAAGCCCAGCTCACAAGGTTGGGCTTTTTGTTTTTAGATGTCAGCCACATGAGCCCAGGTGGTCATTGTGCGAAGTAGTTGCAATTGGCAACAATTCGGATACTACAGAGACAGTTTTGAAACACTTTTTCAATAGATAACGATCATAATACGGTCTAAAGTAACGTTGAAAATAAGTTTTGGCTTTTAGTCCAGCTGTAAATAAATCTTCTCGGGGAAAAAATGTATCGAGTAGGCCTTCCGTTCTGGAAACTAGCTGCCCGTTTAGGTCTTCCGATGTTGATCAGAATTCAAGTCATGCACGATCACGAGGCCAGCGTATATATCGCAACCAGCACGGATCTACCTGGGTTGGTTGCTGAGTCCTCTGATCTCGAACAGCTAATGTTAGCGGTTCATGACTGTGCGGATATGCTTATTGAGCATGCCTTGCATCGGCCACTCA
>JACCDX011084167.1_pt1 | contig 44566 bp, 32 predicted proteins | sample 7449681 | NCBI WGS metagenome assembly JACCDX01 (sample SAMN15323450, study PRJNA562643) | freshwater metagenome | isolation source: river surface water | place: USA:Blue River Watershed | collected 2017-08-18
AGCGGGTTGAAGCCCTGCGCGATGTAGCCGGTCATCTTGCCCTGATGCATGTCGTCGAAGACCTGGATGATGTCGTGGTCCTTGTCGACTTTCGGCAGGTAGTGGAAGGCCCAGTTGTTGTCCTTGGTCGCGGCGTCGCCGTACCAGGACTTCATCATGCTGACCATGAACTTTTCATAGTTCTGCCAGTACGACATCTGGTCCTTGCGCGCCGGTTTGAGCGCGCGCTTCTCGATGTAGCCCTTGTAGTCCTGCTCGGCATCCTTGGGCAGGCTCATGTAGCCCGGCAGCATGGTCGACAGCAGGCCGAGGTCGGTCAGGCCCTGGATGTTCGAGTGGCCGCGCAGCGCATTCATGCCGCCGCCGGTCTGGCCGATATTGCCCAGCAAGAGCTGCACCATTGCGCCGGCGCGGATCATCTGCGAGCCGTAGCTGTGGTGGGTCCAGCCGAGTGCGTACAGGATGGTCATCGTGCGGTCGGTGCCCGACGTGGACGCGACCATCTCGGCGACCTTCAGGAAGTCCGCTTTCGGTGTGCCGCAGACGCGCTCCACCATCTCGGGCGTGTAGCGCGAGTAGTGGGCCTTCATCATGTTGAACACGCAGCGCGGGTCCGCAAGCGTTGGATCGGTCTTCACGTAGCCGTCCGCGCCTTTTTCATACGACCAGCTCGCGCGGTCGTACTTGCGCTTGGCGGCGTCATAGCCGGAGTAGAGGCCATCGACGAAGTCGAAGTCCTTGCCGACGATGAAGGTCGCGTCGGTATACGCCTTCACGTATTCCGCCTGGTACTTGTTATTGCTGATCAGGTAGTTGATCAGCGCGCCAAGGAACGCAATGTCCGAACCCGGCCGCAGGGCCGTATAGAAATCGGATACCGAAGCCGTACGCGTATAGCGCGGATCGACAACGATCAGCTTCGCCTTGTTGTGTGCCTTCGCTTCAACGACCCATTTGAATCCGCAAGGATGCGCTTCGGCGGGGTTACCGCCCATGACCAGGATGACATCAGCATTCTTGATATCAACCCAGTGATTCGTCATCGCGCCACGGCCGAACGTCGGGGCAAGACCTGCCACCGTCGGTGCGTGTCAGACGCGAGCCTGGTTGTCTACTGCGATCATGCCCAGAGACCGTACGATCTTCTGGGTCAGGTAACCTGTTTCAGTGGAACCGGCCGATGCGCACAGCATGCCGGTCGACAGCCAACGGTTCACCGTCTGGCCTTCCGCGTTCTTCGCGATGAAGTTCGCGTCGCGGTCGGCTTTCATCAGGTGGGCGATTTCATCGATCGCCTGTTCCCATTCGATCGGCTCCCACTTGTCCGAACCCGGACGGCGCACTTCGGGGCGCTTCAGGCGGGTCGGTGCTTTCAGCATGTCGAGGATGCCGGCGCCTTTCGGGCACAGCGTGCCGCGGTTCACCGGATGATCGGGATCTCCCTCGATGTGGAAGACCTCGGCCTTCACGTTCTTGGCCTTGTCACCGGTGCTGTACATCAGGATGCCGCAGCCTACCGAACAATAGGCGCAGGTGTTGCGGGTTTCGGTTGCGCGGTCGAGCTTGTACGCTCGCATTTCGGCATGCGCGACCGAAGGCGCCAGGCCCAGCACGGCGAGGGAAGAACTTCCTATCCCGGCCGCGGTGATCCTGAAGAACTGCCGTCGATTCATTGGGGCGTTCATCAAAAACTCCTAGGTTCTCTCTCATTGTTGTGGCCGGTGCCGCCTCCCGAACTGACGTGGGTCGAGGACCGTGCCCGCAAGGTGTTATATGAACAGGACAGCATATATCCTGCCAATCCCCTTGCATTTCGTAAGTTTATCATGGCAACACCCTGTTTCGGCTGAGAAAATCAAGCGAAATTGCCGGGCATGCGAGGGTGTGAGGGGGTAAAAAAGGGCTTGGGGACGTGGTGTATATAGGCAACTAAAAGCCTATATGGGGGCGAGGGAAAGCGAGCGGCAGAAACCGCCCCGGCACAGGCCGGGCGGAGACAGCCGCGCTGCCAGGGTTTGCCGACGCGAACTTGCCTCAGTCGAGGAAACGCACAGCGGGGCGCGCCTGCAGGCTGCGGCCCTCGGTGGGATGCTCGAAAGCCGTCAAAAGCTGGCGCGCGATGAAATGCGGGGTGTGCATCGCCTCGTCCAGCGCCAGCACCGGCGTCACGCAGCAGTCGGCTGGTGCGAACAATGCCGCCCAGGCGTCGCGGCTTCGGGTCGCGAAGATGCTGTCAAGCTCGCGCCGCAATTGCATCGCCTCGTCGCCGCCTATGGCTTGCCCGAGCGACCAGTGTTGCTCTTTCAGGTCGGGGCGGTCGATCACGTCGCACAGCGTCTGCCAGAACTTCAGCTCCAGCGCGCCGACGGCCATGTACTTGCCATCGCTGCAGCGATAGATCGCATAGCAGGGCACGCCGCCGGTCAGGAAGTCGCGCGCCGGCGGCGCGGTATGGCCGGCATGGTTCAGCGCCAGCAGCGGCATCAGGTTATGGGTGACGACTGCATCCGTCATCGCCACATCGACGAAGCGTCCGGCGCCGCCCATCTTCACGCCCAGCAGCGCGGCCAGGATGCCTTGCACCGCGGTCTGCGCGCCGCCCAGCAGGTCGGCTACCTGCAGGTTGGGCAAGACCGGCCGGCCGTCATCATCGGTGGTCTGCGCGAGCATGCCCGACAGCGCCAGATAATTAATGTCGTGCCCCGCCTGCAGCGCGAGCGGCCCGGTCTGGCCGTATCCGGTGATGGCGCACATCACCAGCCTCGGATTGCGCGCCTTCAGCACCGGCCAGCCGAGGCCCAACCTGTCCATCACGCCGGGACGGAAGCTCTCGATGACGACGTCGGCAGTCTCGACCATGCTCAGGAATTGCGCCTTGTCGGCGTCATCCTTCAGGTCCAGCTTCAGGAACTGCTTGCCGCGATTGACGGCGATGAACAACTGCGACACCTCGTGCTTCACATGGCTCATCGTGCGCGCGTAATCGCCGGCGCCCTTGTCTTCGATCTTGATGACGGTCGCGCCCATGTCGGCCAGATGCTGCGTGGCCATCGGGCCGGGCAGCAGGCGCGTGAGGTCGAGGATGGTGATGCCGGCCAGCGGCTGGCCGGCCTTGCTTGAAGCGTGGGTCGTGGAAGTCATGTTCGGATTATGCCGGACATGGGCAGTCGCGCTTCAGCGTCGGCGTCAGGCCGGGAGCGACCCGACCTGACGCGCATTTCAGCTTGTGGGTTGACGCTCGCTGCGAACTGCCAACTGCTTTTTGCAAAACGCTGACAGCCAAGCGCTTACAGCCAAGCGCTTGCTGCAAACCGCTTACTGATGCCGCGCTTCCTTGCGTGGCCCGGTCTCGGTATCGGCGGGGCGCTTGCGACCGACCTGCGGTCGCGGCGGCGGGTCTTGCTGTGCGACCCTTGCCGGCGTCCATGAATGCGTGGGCATCTCCTCCGGCGTGGTGGGGTTTGTGGCAGGCGAAGGCGGCACATCCGGGGGCGCTTCCGGCGTGGTCGGGCCGCCAGCTGCCGGAGGAGCAGCACGCTCGGCCGCCTGCTCCACCACAGGTTCAATAACAGGTCCGGCAGCAGGCGCGCCCGCAGGCGCACGCATGCGCGAGCGTCCTTGCAGCGGACCGCTCTGCTGCACACACCACAGCTCGGCAAGTTGGCGCACCATTTGCGGCAAGACGAGATTGTCATTGATGACGATGGCATTCGCTATCACGGGGCTGAGCCCGACCGCAGCCAGGCGCCACAGCGCGTCAGGGCTCACCACGCGCCGGTCTTGCGCCAGTGTCGCAACCACCACGGCCCAGCCCTTGGCAATGATGTCGCAAGCCTCCGAAGGCAGCCCGAGTTCCATGGCCAGCGTCGCGGACAGCGCATCGATATCGACCGGACGCAGGTCGTGCCGCTGTTCGTTGCGCATCAGCCAGGCCAGCGGATTGTTGGCGAAGATGCGGACAGTCATGCGCTCTTCTGAAATGCGCTTCAGATCGACCATCCATAGTGCCGACTGAGCGTTCTGTACCTGAGGCAGTTTCTTCTCTATGCCGTGCGTCAGCCTCGCCAGCATGGGCTGCACGATGAAATTCTCTTCCTGCTCCGCACTCAAGACACCCTCGCGCAATTGCCGCGCAGCCTCCGGTGAGTTGAGCCAGGAACTCGCGATCAATTCGATGACGACGTCGGGCAGGCCGGTGGTCGCCGTGAGATGGGTCTTGATGAAGGCATCGAGGCGCGTGTTGTCAGGGCATTGGTTGGCCATCTGGCGAAAGAAATTCAGGCTCAATGCCTGCCGCAGGCTCGCCGTGTTCTGTTCCACCAGGGCCGAGGCCGAGGCCTTCAGCCAGCTGCGCTGCGCGGCGATGCCGGTGTCGGTGCGGTATTGCCATTCGAGGTCAGGCGTGGGCTCAAGCGGGCGCTGTTGCAGCGCCGGGTTTGCATCGACAGCCATGGCGGCGGGTTCGTCCTGCGCAAGGTACAGGCCAGCGGCGTACAAGGCCGACTGCCGTGTCCCGCTCCAGTCCGCGCCGGGCGGTTTGGCGAGCAGCTCGGTCTGCAAACCTTGCAGCAGCGATGGGTAGAGGCCCTGGCTGGCGACCGCTGCTGCGCTGTTGCTGGCGGTGGCGACAACATGAAAGGCGAGGATGGCATTTTCGGGACCTTGCTCGACGTCGGCCCAGCGGCTGGCGCGGCAGGTCGTGAGCAGGTCCAGCCTGCGCTGCGCGCCGACATCGGCTGCGTTCGGCGTCGTGGCGGCCAGATCCCAGACCGAGGTTTGGTCGGCCGAGCGCTCGTCCGGTTCGGCGCCGTGCGCCAGGAACAGGGCCAGTACGTCCGAACGTGCAGCCTTGACGGCGCCAGCCAGCAATTGTTCCTGATCGATCGCATCGGCTTCGTTGAACGGGAAGTTGGCGGCCAGCGGATAAAAGCAATTCATCGGCGCATTCGATCGTGTGGCCGTCTCGAGCGGATTGTCGGCGTTCCAGTCGAGGCTGGCGGCGACTTCGGCACCGCCGTCGATCAAACGCTCGATCATGTCCGGATCGTGCGCGTCAGCGGCAAGGTGCAGGGGCGGGAAGTCACCGTCATTGGCTTGCGCACCTTCGGCCAGCAGCAAATCAACCACCACGCCGTCGCCAAGAGCAGTCGCTATCATCAGCGGCGTGACCTGCTTGCCATCGAGCCGGTGGTTCAGCCCGAAGATGCTCTGCAAGGTCTCGGGTCCCAGTTCGTATGACGACTCGCCGGCCTTGGCGCCCGCATCCAGCAGGATGCGCGCCGATAGCACCGATCCGTGTTGTGCGGCGAAGAACAGTGCTGTGCGACCTTCGTGATCGGTCAGCTCGAGATCAAAGTTGGCGAGCCTGATCAATTCATCGCAGCACGCGGGATGATCAAGCATGGCCGCGCGCATCAACAGGTCCATGCCGTCATCCTGAACGTCGGGCAGGACGGCGCCGAGTGCCAGCAGGGTGCCGAGCGCATGCGGACGGTCATGGATGACCGCCAGCGTGAATACGTCATGGTTCTGCGCGTTGCGTGCATTGAACGATGCGCCGGCGGCCAGTGCCTCTTTCAGCAGTTGCAGCAACTCGCTGGCATGCGCGAAAGTGATCGCTGCGAAAAGTGCGCGTTGCGCAGCGGCCGGGGGCAAGGCCTGTGGTGGAACGACAGCCGGCAGGGCAGGGGGAAGGTTGGGGGCGTTAGGACGCATGCTCGGATCTCTTCGGTAAGTGAAAGACCCGAGTGGGTTGGGACTGATCGCGACGAGTTCCGCCTGCGGGTGCGTCTTCGCGAACTTCGCGTTTTATGCTTCGATAAGCGATTTCGTGTGCGCTCAATGCCCTGCGGCGAGCGCTCGCGCAGCCTCGTCAGCTCGTGCTGCTTGCGCTGTTAGCGATAGTCGCGCGTTCGAGCGCGTCGATGTCTTCCTGCAGCTGCAGCCATTCGGCTTCGAGTTCATCGAGCTGCTTGCGGCCCTTCGTCTGGCGCTCCAGCGTTTCGCGCAATTCATCCTTGCGTACCGGATCGTAGATGCCTTCGCTGGCCAATGCCTGTTCGTCAGCCGCGAGCTGCTGCCCTATGCGCGCCATGTCGGCTTCCACGGTCGTCAGTCGCTTCTGCAGCGGCTTGCGCTGCGCAGACAGTCGCTGCCGCTGTTCGGCTTCCAGCCTGCGCTGCTCCTTGCGGTCGACGCCTGCGCCTGGCGCGTCATTGCCGGCCATGGCGTTGAAGGCATCAGTGGCAGATGCGATGCCGGCGCCTGCACGACCATCGGCACCGGACTCGCTACCCGACGCTGCAGTCACCGAAGCAGCAGCCAGCGAAGCCGAGCGCGACTTGAACAGCCAGTCGCGGTAGTCATCTAGGTCGCCGTCGAAGGGCTTCAGCTTGCCATCGGCGACGATGATGAATTCATCGGTCGTGGCACGCAGCAGGTGGCGGTCGTGCGACACCAGCAGCAGCGTGCCATCGAATTGCGCGAGCGCCTCGGTCAGCGCCTCGCGTGTCTCGAGGTCGAGGTGGTTGGTCGGTTCATCGAGCAGCAGCAGGTTGGGCTTTTGCCAGACGATCAGCGACAGTGCCAGTCGCGCCTTTTCGCCGCCGGAGAAGGGCGCGATCGGACTCTTCACCATCTCGCCGGGGAAGTTGAAGCTGCCGAGGAAGTCGCGCAATTCCTGCTCGCGGACGTCGGGCGCGATGCGGGTCAGCGCCATCAGCGGCGTGTCGTCGGGACGCAGCATTTCCAGCTGGTGCTGCGCGAAATAGCCGATCACGAGGCCCTTGCCGAGTCGCGCGGTGCCGGTCAGCGGATCGATGTCGCCGGCGATGGTCTTGATCAGCGTCGATTTGCCGGCGCCGTTGACGCCCAGCAGGCCGATGCGCTGGCCTGCCTGCAACGAGAAATCGATGCCGCTGACGATTACTTTGGATGCGCCATGCTCGCTGCCGTCGTCGGTCCTGTAGCCCGCGTCGACCTTGTCCAGCACCAGCAGCGGATTCGGTGCGCGCTCGGGTTCGCGGAACTCGAACGAGAACTCGGCCGCTGCGCGCAATGGCGCCAGCTCTTCCATGCGAGCCAGCGCCTTGATGCGGCTCTGCGCCTGCTTGGCCTTGGTGGCCTTGGCCTTGAAGCGGTCGATGAAGGATTGCAGGTGCGCGCGCTTGCGCTGCTGCTTGTCGAGCATGGCCTGAGCCAGTTCGAGTTGCGCGGCGCGCTGCTTTTCAAAGGCGCTGTAGTTGCCCGAATAACGCTTGAGCTTGCGCTCGTCGATATGGACGATCACATTCGTCAGCCCGTCGAGGAAATCGCGGTCGTGCGAGATCACCAGCAGCGTGCCGGGATAGCGCTTGAGCCAGTCTTCCAGCCACAGGATGGCGTCGAGGTCGAGGTGGTTGGTCGGTTCATCGAGCAGCAACAGCTCGGACGGGCACATCAGCGCCTGCGCGAGGTTGAGTCGCATGCGCCAGCCGCCGGAGAAGCTGGCGACCGATTGCGTCATTTGCGCGGCCGTGAAGCCGAGGCCGGTCAGCAATTGCTCGGCGCGCGAGCGCACGGTGTAGGCATCGGCATCGGCCATCAACGCATGCAGTTCGGCGATGCGATGGCCATCGGCGGCGCTGCCTTGCGCTTCCAGCGCGGCCAGTTCGCTCTCCAGCTGGCGCAGGTGCGCATCGCCATCGATCGCGTAATCGACGGCCGAACGTTCGAGCGCCGGCGTCTCCTGCGCCACATGCGCGACGCGCCAGGCTTTCGGGAAATCGATGACGCCGCCGTCCGGATGCAGCTCATCGCGCAGCATCGCAAACAGCGTGGACTTGCCGCTGCCATTGGCGCCGATCAGGCCGACTTTCTCGCCGGGGTTGATGGTCAGGTCAGCTGCATCGAACAGCACCTTCGTGCCGCGCATCAGCGACAGCGATTGCAGACGGATCATGGAAACGACTTAAAAAATCAGAGCTGGTCTGCGCTCAGCAGGAAGACTTGTTCATCGCCGGCGCTGGTCGACAGCCAGGTCAGTTCGTAGTCGGCAAACGCAGCTTCCGCATACGCGAATTCATTGCCGATCTCGACCACGAGGATGCCGCCCGGGTTCAGTCGCGCCTTGGCGCCGGCCACGATGGTGCGCACCAGGTCCATGCCGTCGTCGCCGCCGGCCAGCGCCATCTGCGGCTCGGCACGGTACTCGGCCGGCAGCTGGCGCATCGATTCGCTGTTCACATACGGCGGGTTGGTGACGATCAGGTCATACTTCTTGCCCTTAGGGAGCTTCGCATACAGGTCGGATTCGATGAGCGTGATGCGGTCCTGCAGCTGGTAATCCTCCACGTTGCGTCGTGCGACTTCCAGAGCATCTTTCGACAGGTCGACCGCATCGACTTGCGCATTCGGGAAGGCATCGGCCAGCAGGATCGCGAGGCAGCCGGAACCGGTGCACAGTTCCAGCACGTCGGAGACAGCCCACGGGTCCTGCACCCAGGGCTGGAATTGCTCGGGAATCAGCTCGGCGATGAAGGAGCGCGGCACGATCACGCGCTCGTCGACATAGAAATTGAAATCGCCCAGCCAGGCTTCGTTCGTGATGTAGGCCGCCGGCACGCGGTCCACCACGCGACGCTCAATGATTTTCAGCAGCGCCGAGATCTCCTCGGGCAGCAGGCGCGCATCAAGGAAGGGATCGAGCTTGTCGATCGGCAGTTTCAGCGTGTGCAGCAGCAGGTAGGCGGCTTCGTCATAGGCATTGCTGCTGCCATGGCCGAAGAACAGGCCTTCGGTGTTGAAGCGGGTGACGGCGTGGCGCAGTACATCGCGCAGGGTCTGGAAGGGGACGGACATTGCGGCAGCCCCGACGTGGTCGGGGGTGGTTCTGTTCAAAGCCGCAAGGATACCGGATTGGCAGGGAGAAGCAGGCAATTCTTGCGGCGAACCGCTGGCGGCGGACCGGCCTGCGCGAACCGGTCTGCCGCTGCCGCTGTGTGCTCGGGATCAGCCGTCGGTGCCGGTCGAGCTGGCAGGGATCAGCTCGCGCAGCGCCCGCTGGCCGGCCTCGGTCTTTGCCGTGCTGGCCAGGTTGTCGTCGATCTGGACTCGCAAGCCTTTCAGGCGGGCCGCCAGACCGGCCGGGTCGAGGTCGGCCATCAGCGGCAAGATCAGTCCGCCCCGGAAATCGATATGCCGCTGCAAATCGAGGCCAGCCTGCATCATCCGGTCGAACCCGCGCAGGCTGCCGGCCCTCAGGACCATTTCGACCATGCCGGCGAGGATGGCGGACTGATCGCCGTCGGCGAGCTCGCGCAGTTTGCCGTTGAATCCCAGGCTGCGATCTGTGGCAAATTCCCATGCGGCCGTATTGCGGCTGTCCGCCGCGATCATCATCATCTCCTGCAGGCGGGAATCTTCCAGCGAACAATCCATCATGCCCAGGACGGCGTCCATGCGCTGGTCGGTATATGCCGCCGTGCAGGCGAGCACCCGGGATTTTCCTGTCTCGTGCAGCTTTGGCCAGATCAGGCGCACCAGTGCCATGAAGTGGTCGGCGCTCATGTCATTACGCCTCAGCAGGATCTCTCCGTAGGCGACCTCGCGCAGGGTGTAGTCGAGATCGGGGCATGCTTGCGCCAGCAGGCTGATGTCCGCCTCGCTGCGGGAAAGCAGGAAGGTACGCAGTGCGCCAAGCAGCGCGGTCATGACGTCCTCCCCGGCCCATCGTTGCTGTATGGTCTGGACGATGCTGATGAAAGTGGCGACCGTTCCATGTTTCGCTGCGACTTCAAGCGGACTCTTTTGCGATGGCGTCTTGATGAAAGGATCGATTCCGGGGTCGACCGCAATGCTCTCCACCGCAGTCTCACCCTTGCCCTCGACATTGGCCCCGGCGTTGCTCCCGCTGTTTCCCTTTCTTATGGCGCGGCACAGCAGGCTCGTCGTCGTCTTGTCCTCATAACTGGACAGGGCCAGGCGCAGTTTCGGAAACTTTTCTGCCAGCGCCAGTACCTCGGCTTCATCATGCCGCTGCACCCAGAGGGCCAGCCCCAGCTGATCTTTCTCGATCGGATACTCGTGGCTTTCCGTCCATGTCGACGTAGCCTCCTGCAGCAGCAGGCTGAACACGGCGGTCGGGCTCTCGGCCAGCGCCAGCCGGTAGGCGGATGGCGCCGGTGCGCCGTCTGCATGCGCGAAATGGCAGGCCACGTCGGGATCCGCACCGGCCGCCTGCAGCAGGCTGATCTGAACCAGATCCCCGCGCTCCACGGCGATGTACAGCGGCGTTCGGCCATTGGCATCCGGGTTGTCGAGCACCTGCGGCGCGTGTTGTTCCGCCAGCTGGATGACTTTCGCAAGGAATTCGACCGGCGCCGGCTTCAGCAGGCACAGGGTGAGCAGGTTGGTGCCGAGCAGGCAGCCGCTGCCGCCCACGCTGGTGCTGCCCACCCGGTCGATTGCCATGTCGAGGATGGCCTTGTTTTGCGACTCCGGCTGGGTGCTGGGCAGTAATGCCGCCCAGCGCGACGAATGCGGCATCGCGGTCTTGATCTCGGGCGGCCTCTGCGTGGCGGGCGGCTGCCAGCACAGGCCGAGGGCTTCCGGACGCAGCAACTCGGCCGCAAGTGTCCAGTCTTCGTTGACGATCGCTGCGTGCAGTACGGGCAGGCCGGTCTTCAGTAGGTACTCGTACTGATCGCCGCGCTTGTTCCAGTCGAGTCCGAGACTCCCGGCATGCCAGCCTGCAGGACGCGGCTGCATGACGGGCCTGGAAGTCGTGGCGTCGGGGGCCGTGGTGGTGGTCGTGGTCGTCGGCAGGTCGGGCGTGGCGCTGTCGGTGCTGAGCGGCGGGACGGTGTTCGGAAAAACGTTCGGTTCGCGTATGGCCACGGTAGCCCCTTTCGAGAGAGTTGAAAGCAAGCTTCGTGAGTCCGTTGTTCGCTCGGGTTCCTCGCGCAGCAGGCCGGCCACGCGAGGAAAATGTCATGCAAGTGCTGGCCTGCAGAACGCCAGCAGCGCCGCGATCCCATCGGGCCGCTGGCGGGCATCGAGCAAGGAATAGCGCCCGTCGATGGGCAGCCTCAGGCTTTTGCGGATTTGCGGCCTGACGCTTTGCGCATGGCCAGCAAGGCCTGCCGTCCCTCGTCCGTGCGCGCCGCGGCGATCATTTCGTCATCGATCTTCACGCCGTAGTTCTTCAGCCGGGAGGGCAGGCCCTCGGGATCCATGTCGGCCAACATCGGCACCAGGTCGTTGCCATAGACTTTCAGCATCGCCCACAGGTCGAGGCCCGCCGCGATGAAGCGGTCGAACCACAGCTTGCTGCCGGCTTGCAAGGCAAGGAATTCATGATCGAACGTGGACTCGGACACGGGGGACTGGCTATCGAGGGGCTTGGGCTTCCTGCGATACATCGTTGAGCGTTCGGCAGCGATTTCGAAGGCTTCGCGGTTGTAGAGGTGGCTGGCAAAGTTCATGGCTTGAAGCAGGGCGATCTGCCCTTGCGGGAAGTCCGGCAAGGACAGCAGGAAGGCCAGGTGTTCAGGCGCGCCCGACGCCGACTGGGTGAGCAATTCCGTTTTTTGTGCCGGGGAGAGCAGCCGGCAGACCTGCGTCATCAAGGCGCGGTAGCTGTTCGTGATTTTCTTCGCGACGACGGCAGAAGTCGTGGCTGATACCGCAAGCTGATTGGCTGCCTCGGTCAGCGAGGGGCGGATGGCTGGCAAGGTCTGCAGCAGCTTTTCAATATCGCTGGCCGGACGATACAAGATGAAGCGCAGCAGGGCTTCGATGTGCAATTCCGGTGCGGGGCGTTCGGTGTCGGGTGCCTTCCCGGCATCGTGCTCTGACTCGTCATCGGAATCGGATACCGATGGGCTGCCAGCGTCGACATCGGAGGCCGAATCGGACTCTGACTCCGAGAGGGACACCCTGCGCCTGAGCCCCACGGCTTTCTGCGCTTTCCAGGTCGGGGGCACATCATTATCTTGAGGCGTGACCACCGGCATGCCATAGGCCAGCAGCGAAATGAACACGCTCACCGGTCCATGCCGGGCGGCCACCTCCAACGGCGAACTCATCTCTCCTTGCAGCGACAGCAGCGATACCTTGTTCTTTCGGTACCAGCTGACCTGCTCAATGAGCCCCGGAGGCAGCTGCTTGATCAGCGTGCCTTCCATGATCATCCTGCACAGGCGGCTCAGGCCTGACTGGTCCTTGAAGCACAGCAGCGCGCCCCTCAGCGTAGGGAAGCGTTTAACGAGGCTGGCTGCGTCGTCTTGACTGTGCCGTGCGAGCCAGACCTTTACGCAGGCCGGGTCTTCGACATGCGGATAGTCTGCGTTCGGGCTCGTGAAATCGGGCAGGCGGCTGAGCATCAGCGTGTAGATCCGGGTGCCTGCTTCATGGGCTGCGATTTCGATTGGCGTGGTGCGACGGCCGGACTGTCCCCCGTAACAGGCCGTCAGCGGATGCGCGCCGGCCGCCAGCAATTTCTCGACTTGTTGCGGTAACCCGTTGGAGGCAGCCACGCCGAGCGGCGTGCGCCTGTTTGCATCGGGCAGGTTGATGTATTGCGGAGCATGGCGACAAGTCATCGACAACACCGCATCCAGTACGAATGACGGCACCTCGAGCAGCAGGCACAGGGTCAGCAGGTTCGCACCCTGGAGGCAGGCCTGGTCGATGGTGGTGAGCCCGACCACGTCGATGGCCATTTCGATGATGGCGCGCCGGCGCTTTTCTTCATTCGTGCTGGGCAGCTGGCTGGCCCAGCGAGAGGCATGCGCTGTCGTTTGCAGGCCCGGGGGCGTGCGTTGTGATGCGGGCGCCAGCCACACCATGCCAAGGTCTTCGGGCGCCAGCATGTCCATTGCCTGCACCCAATCGCCATTCAGTACCGCTGCGTGCACCAGAGGCAGGCCGGTCTTCAGCTGGTAGCGATGCCGGTCGGCGGGCTTGTCCCAGTTGAAGGCCAGGCTGCGCGCATGCCAGCCAGTAGTGCGGCTCTGAAGGGTGGGGGACGGGGCGGGGAGAGATTCGCTTTGGTCAGCGCCGCCCGTGGTGGTCAGCAAAGGGGCTGGCTGGGCGTTTGTTGTGATGTTTGGCCGATTGCCGTCTGCCTCTGGACGCCTGACGCTCATTGACGATCCCTTCAACGAAAATTGAAAGGACGCTTCGTGTCGCCGAAGGCACGTTGGTTCGTCAGAGGACGAGCCGGTACGCCGTGGGTCGCAGCGGTGTGTGCCGCGTAAGCGGCACGATGATATGCAGGGCGACTCTGAAGCCTGCTTCAGAGCAGCAGGTTTTCCAGCGTGCGACGGTAGATATTCTTCAGCGGTTCGATCTCGGACACAGCGATGTGTTCATCGATCTTGTGGATCGTCGCATTGGTCGGGCCGAACTCGACCACTTGCGGGCAGATCTGCGCGATGAAGCGGCCGTCCGAGGTGCCGCCCGAGGTCGACAGTTCGGTATCGACGCCGGTCTCTGCCTTGATGGCCGACGTCATCGCATTGCTGAGTTCGCCTTTCGGCGTCAGGAAGGGCAGGCCGCCGACCGTCCACTTCAGGTCATAGTCGAGGCCATGCTTGTCCAGCACCGCATGCACGCGCTGCTGCAAGCCTTCGACCGTGCTGGCGGTCGAGAAGCGGAAATTGAAATCGATCACGCACTCGCCCGGGATCACGTTCGATGCGCCGGTGCCGGCATGGATGTTCGACACCTGCCACGAGGTCGGCGCGTAGTACTCGTTACCCTTGTCCCATTCAATCGTCACCAGCTCAGCCAGCGCCGGCGCTGCGAGATGAATGGGGTTCTTCGCCATGTGCGGATAGGCGATATGGCCCTGTATGCCCTTGACCACCAGCTTGCCCGACATCGTGCCGCGGCGGCCGTTCTTGATCATGTCGCCGATCTGCTTGACCGAGGTCGGTTCGCCGACGATGCAGTAATCGAGCTGCTCGCCGCGTGCCTTCAACTGATTGCAGACGATCACGGTGCCATCGATCGCCGGGCCTTCCTCATCGCTGGTGACGAGGAAACCGATCGAGCCCTTGTGGTCCGGGTGCGCGGCAATGAATTCCTCACATGCGACCACCATCGCGGCCAGCGAGGTCTTCATGTCGGCTGCGCCGCGGCCGTACAGCTTGCCGTCGCGATGCGTGGGCGTGAACGGATCCGAGGACCATTGCGCCAGCGGGCCGGTCGGCACCACGTCTGTGTGACCGGCAAAGACCAGCAGCGGCTGTGCGCTGCCCTTGCGTGCCCACAGGTTGGTCACGTCGCCCGATGCGATGGTCTCGCAGGTGAAACCCAGCGGCGTCAGTCGCTCGGCCATCTTCAGCTGGCAGCCGCCGTCGGCCGGGGTGACGGAGTGCAGCGAGATCAGTTCCTCGGTCAGGGCCAGGGTCGCGGTCTTGCTCATCTCAGTGCTTGCTCATGTCAGTGTTTGTTCATACTGGTCGGCGTCATAGCCGACGATAACGGTCGCGCCCGTGACGATCACGGGGCGCTTGATGACGCTGGGGTTGGACAGCATCAGCGCGGTCGCGCTGTCGGCATCGACGACGGCGGCTTTCTGCGCGTCGGTGAGGCCGCGCCAGGTCAGGCCCTTGCGGTTGACCAGCTTGTCCCACGGCTGCTTCTTCAGCCAGGCGGATACGGTTGCGGCATCCAGCCCGGCCTTCTTGAAGTCGTGGAACTCGTACGCGAGGTCGCGGGCCTCCAGCCAGCTGCGGGCGTTCTTCACGCTGCCGCAGTTGGGGATGCCGTAGACGACGAGCTTGGCCATCAGTCGCGCAGCAGTTCGTTGATGCTGGTCTTGGCGCGGGTCTTTTCATCGACGCGCTTGACGATGACGGCGCAGTACAGGCTGTACTTGCCATCGGCCGACGGCAGGTTGCCGGACACGACGACCGAGCCTTCCGGGATGCGGCCGTAGGTGACTTCGCCGGTCGCGCGGTCATAGATCTTGGTCGACTGGCCGATGTAGACGCCCATCGAGATCACCGAGTTGGCTTCGACGATCACGCCTTCAACCACTTCCGAGCGCGCACCGATGAAGCAGTTGTCTTCGATGATGGTCGGGTTCGCCTGCATCGGCTCCAGCACGCCGCCGATGCCGACGCCGCCGGACAGGTGAACGTTCTTGCCGATCTGTGCGCAGGAGCCGACGGTGGCCCAGGTGTCGACCATGGTGCCTTCATCGACATAGGCGCCGATGTTCACGTAGGACGGCATCAGCACCACGTTCTTGCCGATGAAGGAGCCGCGGCGAGCGACTGCCGGCGGTACCACGCGGAAGCCGCCCTTGGCGAAGTCGTCAGCGGTGTAGTTGGCGAACTTGGTCGGCACCTTGTCATAGAACTGCATGCCGCCGCCGCCCGGGATGGCGACGTTGTCCTCGAGGCGGAACGACAGCAGCACGGCCTTCTTCACCCACTGGTTGACGACCCAGCTGCCGCTGTCCTTCTGCGCCACGCGCAGGGTGCCGGCATTGAGCTGCTCGAGCACGTTGGCGACCGCATTGCGGACGTCGGCCGGCGCCGACTTCGGCGAGAAATTGGCGCGCTCTTCCCAGGCGCTGTCGATGAAGGATTGCAGTTGTTGGGTCATGGTGTCTCTGTTTGAAAAAAAGGGGGGATTACTTGGCCAGCTTGCGGGTGAATTCGACGATGCGCTGCGCCGCTTCCAGGCATTCATCCACTTCGGCGACCAGCGCCATGCGGATGCGGTTCGCGCCCGGGTTGATGCCATGCGCATCGCGCGCGACATAGCTGCCCGGCAGCACCGTCACATTATATTCGGCGTACAGGCGCTTCGCGAATTCGGTATCGGTGATCCTCGCCAGCTTGTCGACCCTGGCCCACAGGTAGAAGCCGGCGTCGGGCAGGGCCACGTCCAGTACTTCGGCCAGCATCGGCGTGACCTGGTTGAACTTGCGGATGTACTTGTCGCGGTTCTCCTCGACGTGCTTCTCGTCGTTCCACGCGACGATCGATGCCGACTGCACCGACGGGCTCATCGCGCTGCCGTGGTAGGTGCGGTACAGCAGGAACTGCTTCAGGATCGCCTTGTCGCCGGCGACGAAGCCCGAGCGCATGCCCGGCACGTTGGAGCGCTTCGACAGGCTGGAGAATGCAATCAGCCGCTCATAGCCGCGGCCCAGCTTGTGCGCGGCCTCCAGCCCGCCCAGCGGCTTCTGGTCGCCGAACCAGATCTCGGAATAGCACTCGTCGGCGGCGATCACGAAGCCGTGCTTGTCCGACAGCGCGAACAATTCCTTCCAGTCGTCCAGCGTCAGCACGGCACCGGTCGGGTTGCCGGGGGTGCAGATGTAGAGCAGCTGCACGCGCGGCCAGACGTCGGCCGGCACGGTCGAGAAATCGGGCGCGAAATTGCGCGCCGGATCCGAGTTGACGAAGTAGGGCTCGGCGCCGGCCAGGAAGGCTGCGCCTTCGTAGATTTGATAGAACGGGTTCGGGCAGACCACCACGGCTTTTGCGGCCGGGTCGATCACGGCTTGCGCCAATGCGAACAAGGCTTCGCGCGAACCATTCACCGGCAGCACTTCGGTGGCCGGGTCGAGCTTGGGCAGGTGGTAGCGGCGCTCGAGCCAGTGGCAGATCGCAGAACGCAAGGCGTCGCTGCCGGCGGTGGTCGGGTAATTCGCGAGGCCGGCGAGGTTATCGGCCAGTGCCTGCTGTATGAAGGCCGGCGTCGGGTGCTTGGGCTCGCCTATGCCGAGGCTGATGGCCGGATAGGCCGGGTTGGGTTTCACATCGGCAAACAGCTGACGGAGTTTTTCAAATGGATAAGGCTGGAGGCGGGCGAGCAGCGGATTCACGGCGGCGGGAAGATTGGGCAAAGATTCTGGATTTATTCTGGAAATTCAAGCGATTGCAGCGGCCGCGATTATACCTGCGGGGCGCGCTCGCCGCGCGGCGGCGTCAGGCAGCTTTCCTGCATGAACGCATTACCCTCGGAGGAGTAGGGTTGGGGTACTGCCGGATGATATGATTGCGCGATTCTACTGACCCGCCGGGAAAGCCACGCAGCGCAAGCAAGCGCAATGCAGCAGCTGCGTGCAAATTTTCCCGGTTTCTCTTTTTTCATGCTGGAAAAGACGTGCGGTTAACCTCCATCAAACTCTCGGGCTTCAAGTCCTTCGTCGATCCGACCAACTTCCAGGTGCCCGGCCAGCTGGTCGGCGTGGTCGGCCCCAACGGCTGCGGCAAGTCCAACATCATCGACGCTGTGCGTTGGGTGCTCGGTGAATCCAAGGCCTCCGAACTGCGGGGCGAGTCCATGCAGGACGTGATCTTCAATGGCTCGTCGAACCGCAAGCCTGCCGGCCGCGCATCGGTCGAGCTGCTGTTCGATAACTCGGCAGGCAAGGCCGCCGGCCAGTGGAGCACCTATGCCGAAATCTCGGTCAAGCGCACGCTGACCCGCGACGGCACCTCGACCTACTACATCAACAACCAGGCGGTGCGCCGCCGCGACGTGCAGGACATCTTCCTCGGCACCGGCCTAGGGCCGCGCGCGTACGCGATCATTGGCCAGGGCATGATCTCGCGCATCATCGAGGCGCGCCCCGAAGAGCTGCGCATCTTCCTCGAGGAAGCTGCCGGCGTGTCCAAGTACAAGGAACGCCGCCGCGAGACCGAGAACCGCCTGCATGACACCCGCGAAAACCTGCAGCGCGTCGAAGACATCCTGCGCGAACTGAACGCCAACCTCGAAAAGCTGGAGAAGCAGGCCGAGGTCGCGACCAAGTACCACGCAATGCAAGCTGAGCAGGAAGAGAAGCAGAAGCTGCTGTGGCTGCTGCGCAAGAACGAGGCCAAGGCCGAGCAGGAAAAGTTCATGCGCGACATCGACAAGGCGCAGACCGACCTCGAAGAGCAGACCGCGAAGCTGCGCCACATCGAGACCGAGCTGGAGCACATGCGCCAGGCGCATTACGCCGCCGGCGACCGCATGCACCAGGCGCAGGGCGCGCTGTACCAGACCAATGCCGAGATCGGCAGCCTTGAGGCGCAGATCAAGTTCGTGATCGAATCGCGTACCCGACTGCAGAGCCAGCTGAACTCGCTGTCCGCGCAGCGCGAACAGTGGCAGCGCCAGAGCACGCAATTCCAGGACGAGCTGGCGAATGCCGAGGTCAGCCTCGAGGAACACGCGATGCGTGTCGCTGAAGCGCAGCAAGCGGTGCAGAACAAGCAGGACGAGATGCCGGCGCTGGAAGAAGCCTGGCGCGCTGCCCAGCTGGCCAGCACCGAGTCGCGCTCGAAGATCATGCAGGTGCAGCAGCGCATCGAGCTCGAATCCGCGCACCAGCGCAATGCGTCCAACATCCTGAACAACCTCGCGCAGCGCCGCGAGCGCCTCGCGCAGGAAAAGAACCTGCTTGCATCGCCCGACACCTCGCAGCTCGACGAGCTGAAGATGCAGGTCGAGGAAAAGCAGATGCAGCTGGAGCAGGCGCAGGGCGAGCTCGACGCCGCGCGCGACAACCAGCCGAAGCTGGAGCAGGAACGCCGCGACGCGCAGGAAACCGTCAACCGCGAGACCGCCGCGCATGCGCAATTCGAAGCGCGCCTCGCCGCGCTGAAGCAGCTGCAGGAAAACGTGCAGACCGAGGGCAAGGTTGCGCCCTGGCTGGACAAGCATGAGCTGGGCAAACTTCCGCGCCTGTGGCAAAAGCTGTCCATCGAATCCGGCTGGGAAACGGCGCTGGAATCGGTGCTGCGCGAGCGCACCGGCGCGCTGGAAGTCTCCAACCTCGACTGGGCCAAGGCCTTCTTCAGCGATGCGCCGCCGGCCAAGCTGTCGCTGTATTCGACCAGCGGCTCGCCGCAGGCCGACATCGCGGCACCGGCCGGCTTCAAGCCGCTGCTGTCGCTGATGCAATTGAACGACCCGGGCCTGCGCGCACTGATGCAGGACTGGCTGCATGGCGTCTATGTGGCCGACGATGCGGCTGCCGCGCTGATGCAGCGTGCGACCCTGCCGGCCGGCGCCACGCTGGTGACGCGCGAAGGCCATCTGGTCAGCAAGCTGTCGGTGCGCTTCTATGCATCGGACGCCGAGCAGGACGGCATGCTGGCGCGCCAGCAGGAAATCGACAATCTCGAGCGCCAGGTGCGCGCACAGGCGATGCTGGCCGACGAAGCGCGTCAGCGCTCGGTGCGTGCCGACGCCGCGCTCACGCAGGGCACGGCCCGCCTGCAGCAACTGACGCAGCAAGTCGCGCAGCTGACCCAGGGCATGCATGGCCTGCAGATCGAATTGCTGAAGCTGACCGAGGCCGTCGAACGCTTCAGCCAGCGCAGCACCCAGATCCACAATGACCTCGCCGAGATCTCGGCGCAGGAAGCCGAGCAGCAAGCCATCATGGCCGAGGCCGAGCAGGCGCTGGAGCAGCTCGACATCGAGCTGGGCCAGGTGCAGGAAAGCCATGAAGACGGCCAGACCGTCTATCTCGAGCGCGAGCAGCAGCTCAACGGCGCACGCGAGCACTTGCGCGAGCTGGAGCTGGCGGCCCAGCAGGCCGAGTTCGCGCAGCGCTCGCATGAAAACCGCATCGAAGAACTGAAGCGCAGCATCAGCACCGCGCTCGAGCAATCGGCGCAGCTGTTTGCGAGCATGGAGCAGGGTACGCTGGAACTCGAACAGCTGGACGACCAGGCGGCACAGGCCGGCCTGCAGTCACTGCTCGAGCGCCGCAGCGAACAGGAAGTGACGCTGGCCAACGCACGTCACGAGCTGGACCAGCTGACCCAGCGCATGCGCGGCATGGACGAAGGCAAGCTGGCGGCCGAACGCGGCCTGCAGCCGATGCGCGACCGCATCGTCGAACTGCAGCTCAAGGAACAGGCCGCGCGCCTGAACCAGGAACAGTACGCCGAGGCACTGGCCAATACCCAGGCCGACGAAGCCGCGCTGTCCGAGAAGCTGACCGACGACATGCGTCCGTCCTACCTGCAGGGCGAGGTGACCCGCCTGACCAACCAGATCAATGCGCTGGGCCCGGTGAACCTGGCCGCGCTGGACGAACTGGCGCAGGCCTCGGAGCGCAAGAACTTCCTCGACGCGCAGAACGCCGACCTGGTGGAAGCCATCACGACGCTGGAAGATGCGATCCAGAAGATCGACATGGAAACCCGCGAACTGCTGCAAGGCACCTTCGACAAGGTCAACCATCACTTCGGCGAGCTGTTCCCGGTGCTGTTCGGCGGCGGCAATGCGAAGCTGGTGATGACGGGCGAAGAGATCCTGGATTCGGGCGTGCAGGTGATGGCCCAGCCGCCGGGCAAGAAGAACGCGACCATCCACCTGCTGTCCGGTGGCGAGAAGGCGCTGACGGCAACGGCGCTGGTGTTCTCCATCTTCCAGCTGAACCCGGCACCGTTCTGCTTGCTGGACGAGGTGGACGCGCCGCTGGACGACGCCAACACCGAGCGCTTCTGCAACATGGTCAAGAAGATGTCGGCCTACACGCAGTTCCTGTTCATCTCGCACAACAAGATTGCGATGGAAATGGCGCAGCAGCTTATTGGCGTGACGATGCAGGAGCAGGGCGTGTCCCGCATCGTGGCCGTGGATATGGAGTCTGCGGCGAATCTCGCGAACGAGCAGCAGGCAGCGTAAGGCTGGTGTACCGGCGGTACGGGCCTGCGGCCGGCGGCTTGAAGGTGGCGGCCTGAGGTTGCAGGCCTGAGTTTGCAGGTCTGAAGTTGCCGCCCTGAAGATGCAGGCCTGCCGGGAGTGAAAGGCAGAAGGGCAGCCGTGGCTGCCCTTCAGTTCAATCCCACAGTGCTGCAGAGCGGGCCATCGCCGCGCGCTTCTGGTAGTAGGCCTCATTCTCCTCGGCCTCGCGGGCGCGGGAATGTTCGACGGCGGCGCAGATCAGGTAATGCTCTTCGGCGCGCCGGTACCACCACTGCCGCAGCCAACGGCTGATGGGTCGTCCGGACAGTACGTCGAGTGCGTTGTACTTGATTTCCGAGGTATTGGCCATTCGGAGGTCCTCCCTGAACTTGTTGTGTTTGTTATCGTAATGACAAAACTTTTCGGGTTCTTGATTAGCGTCAACTTTGCTGGTCGGCGATCGGGAACTTGGTGTGGAGCATGATTTTCGGCAGCGGCCTGAGCCGCCCGACTGCGGGAATGACGAAGATTCGGCGGGGCTGACTCCGCGACTTCCCGTAAAATGTTTCTTTATTGAATATCTTTGATCGAAAGAGCGCGGAATGACTGAGCTGCAGGCAAGCCTGATGGCCATAGGCGGCGTGATCGTGGTGGGCGTCATCTCTTACAACAAGTGGCAAGAGTGGCGTGCGAAGAAGTCGGTCGAGCAGGCGTTTTCGCCGCTGCAGGACGATGTGCTGATGGGCGGCGGCCCGGGCGAACGGCAAGAACCTGTGCTGACCCCTTTCGAAGGCCCCGATGTCGTGGTCGCGCATGCGCATGATGAACTGGCGCATCGCGATGACGACGGGCATGGCGATGGCGAGGGCGCGCACGGCCATCATCCGCAGGATCATGCGGATCAGCGCGAGCAGGACGGCCTTGATGACCGCAGTGGCGCCGCCGCACCGGCAACACGTTCGGCCTTCATCGAGGCGCATGCGAGGCCGTCGCTGCTGGATGATGCGATCGACTGCATCATCCCGCTGGCGCTGGATGCGCCGCTGCGCGGCGAAAAAGTGTCGGCCGCCTTCCAGTCCCTGCACATCGTCGGCAACAAGCCGGTGCGCGTGATCGGCGAGAACGAGGCCGGCCACTGGGAAGCCGTGGCCGTCGGCGGCATCTACAGCGCGCTGAAAGTCGGCGTGCAGCTGGCCACCCGCGCCAATGCGCTGACCGAACTGGAATTCTCAGAACTGGCGAGCCGCCTGAACCAGATGTCCGACGAGCTCGGCGCCAGCCCTGAGCTGCCCGAGATGTCCGACACCATCGCGACAGCGCGCGCTTTGCACCAGCAAGTGCATGAGTTCGATGCGCAGCTGTCGATCAACGTGCGCGCCAGCGGCGCGCCGTGGGCGATCGCGACCATCAAGCCGGCGCTGCAGCGCCAGGGCATGGAGCTGCGTCCGGATGGCCGGCTGGTGATGCCGGACGGTGAGGGCGGCATCCTGTTCTCGGTGCTCACCAATGCCGAGCCCGACGAGACCAGCCGCCTGATCACGCTGCTGCTGCCGGTGGCGCGCGTGGCGCCGTCCTTTGGCGCGTTCAAGGCGATGTCGGCGTTCGCGAAATCGCTGGCGACCCGTCTGTCGGGAGTGGTGGTCGATGACGAAGGCCAGAGCCTGTCCGATCCGGCACTGGCGGCCATCGCCGCGCAGGTCGACGACTTCTACCAGCAAATGGCGCAGGCCGGCATTCCTGCGGGCTCTGTGCGGGCACAGCGCCTGTTTGCCTGATGGCGCAGCATTCGCTGTTTGGCGGCCAGGCCGATGACGGACCGGCAGCTGCTTCAGCTGCCGCACCTGCTGCACCTGCTGCACCCGCCGACGCGCCGGACCCGAACGACTGGCCGGCACGCGCGGTCTGGCTGCGCGCCGAGCTGCACCGCCACGGGCATGCGTACTACGTGCTCGACAATCCCACCATTCCCGACGCCGAATACGACGTCCTGTTCCGCGAGCTGCAGGCGCTCGAGGAAGCCCATCCCGAACTGCAGTCGCCGGACTCGCCGACCCAGCGCGTGGGCGGCATGCCGCTGCCCGAATTCAGCCAGGTCCGGCATGACGTGCCCATGCTGTCGATTAACAATGGCTTTTCCGACGAGGACATCGCCAACTTCGACCGCCGCGTGCGCGAGGGCCTGGAGCGCGGCGAGGACGCAGCGCCCATCGAGTATGCGTGCGAGCTGAAATTCGATGGCCTCGCGATCAACCTGCGCTATGAACACGGCGTCCTTGTACAGGCCGCGACGCGCGGCGACGGCGCGACCGGCGAAGATGTCACCGCCAACATCCGCACCGTGCGCTCGATACCGCTGAAGCTGCATGGCGACAAGCTGCCTGCGCTGATCGATGTGCGCGGCGAGGTGCTGATGTTCAAGGCTGACTTCGCGCGGCTGAACCAGCGCCAGCGCGACGCCGGCCAGAAGGAATTCGCGAACCCGCGCAATGCGGCGGCCGGCAGCCTGCGGCAGCTGGATTCGAAGATCACCGCGCAGCGCAGCCTGCGCTTCTTCGCGTATGGCATCGGCCGTGTCGAAGGCGCGCCTTTCCCCGCATCGCACTCGGAGCTGCTGGACTGGTACCAGACGCTGGGCATCCCGGTCTGCACGGAGCGCGCCGTGGTGCAGGGCGCCGACGGCTTGCTGGCCTTCTTTGCCGACATCGGCGCGAAGCGCGCGCAACTGCCGTATGACATCGATGGCGTGGTCTACAAGGTCAATCGCGTCGACCAGCAACAGCAGCTGGGCTTCGTGTCGCGCGCGCCGCGCTTCGCACTGGCGCACAAGTTCCCGGCCGAAGAGGCGACCACCACCGTGCTCGGCATCGACATCCAGGTCGGCCGCACCGGCGCGCTGACGCCGGTGGCGCGACTGGCGCCGGTGTCGGTCGGCGGCGTCACCGTCACCAATGCGACGCTGCACAACGAAGATGAAGTGCGCCGAAAGGACATCCGCATCGGCGACAGCGTGATCGTGCGCCGCGCCGGCGACGTGATTCCCGAAGTCGTCGCCAATGTGCCCGAGCGCCGACCCGCCGACGCACGCGAATTCGTGATGCCGACCGCCTGCCCGGTCTGCGGCTCGCCGGTCGAACGCCCCGAGGAAGAGGCCGTGGCCCGCTGTACCGGCGGCTACATCAAGTGCGCCGCGCAGCGCAAAGGCGGCCTGCTGCATTTCGTGTCGCGCCGCGCGATGGATATCGAAGGCCTCGGCGAACAACTGGTCGAGCAGCTGGTCGACAAGGGACTGGTGACGACAGCCGCCGACTTCTACAAGCTGGGCCTGGTGACGCTGGCCGAGCTGGATCGGATGGCTACCAAGTCGGCGCAGAACGTGCTCGATGCGCTGGAGAAATCGAAATCGACCACGCTGGCGCGCTTCATCTATGCGCTCGGCATACGCCACGTCGGCGAGTCGACCGCGAAAGCGCTGGCCAAACATTTCGGCAAGCTCGAAGCGCTGCTGGATGCCAGCGAAGAACAGATCCTCGCTGTCGATGACATCGGCCCGGTGGTTGCGCACTCGATCCTGACTTTCCTGTCCGACGCGTTGAACCGCGAACTGATCGAGCAGTTGCGCGCTGCCGGCGTGCACTGGGATGAGCAGGAGCCCGAGCGCGGCCCGCAGCATCTCGCCGGCAAGACCTTCGTGCTGACTGGCACGCTGCCGACGCTCAAGCGTGACGAGGCGCAGGCGATGATCGAGGCGGCCGGTGGCAAGGTGTCGGGATCGGTGTCCAAGAAGACCAGCTATGTGGTCGCCGGCGAAGAGGCCGGCAGCAAGCTGGCCAAGGCCGAGGAACTGGGCATTCCCATCCTCGATGAAGAAGGTTTGAAGAAACTGTTGGAGTCTGCTGAATGAGCCAGTCCGTGATCACCAAGGCCGTGTTCCCCGTCGCGGGATTGGGTAGCCGCTTTTTGCCGGCGACCAAGGCGCAGCCGAAAGAGATGCTGCCCATTGTCGACAAGCCGCTGATCCAGTACGCGGTCGAAGAGGCAGTCGAGGCTGGCATCACGGAAATGATCTTCATCACTGGCCGCAACAAGCGCGCGATCGAAGACCATTTCGACAAGGCGTATGAACTCGAAGCTGAACTCGAAGCAGCGAACAAGCAAAAGCTGCTGGACATGGTGCGCGAGGTAATCCCGAAGAACGTCAATTGCATGTACATCCGCCAGCCGCAAGCGCTGGGCCTCGGTCATGCGGTGCTGTGCGCGCGTCCCATCGTCGGCAATGATCCTTTTGCTGTGCTGCTGGCCGATGACTTCATGCAGGGCGAGCCGGGCGGCCCGGGCGTGATGAAGCAGATGGCGGAACAATTCGCGAAAGAACAGTGCAGCATCCTCGGTGTGCAGGACGTGCCGCGCGAGCACACCAAGCAGTACGGCATCGTCAGCACCGATACCTTCGGCGAGCGGCTGGAGAAGGTCAAGGGCATCGTCGAAAAGCCCGCGCCCGAGGTCGCACCGTCGACGCTGGCCGTGGTCGGCCGCTATGTGCTGACCAACCGCATCTTTTCCTGCCTCGAGAAAATCGGCAAGGGCGCCGGCGGCGAGATACAGCTGACCGATGGCATCGAGGCCCTGATGCAGTACGAGACCGTGCTCGCGTATCGTTACCATGGCCGCCGCTTCGATTGCGGCTCCAAGCTCGGCTATCTGCAGGCTTCGGTCGAGATCGGGCTGCAGCATGCGGAAACCGGTGCGGCCTTTGCCGAGTGGCTGGCCAAGCGCGGCTGAGACAATTCGCCGCTAAGATGAATTGCGTCTGAGGTGAATTGCGGCTGATGTGATTTTCGGCTGAGCTGACTTGTGCCTGCGTCCCCGATCAGTTGAAGGGCGCCGGGCGGCATCAGGCACTATCTTGAAGGAGCAGGGAAGATGGCCGTACGCGAGATCCTGAAGATGGGCGACCCGCGGCTGCTACGGCAAGCCGAGCCGGTAACGGCCTTCGATACGCCCGAACTGCACGCGCTGATCGCCGACATGTTTGACACCATGCATGCGGCCAATGGCGCTGGCCTGGCGGCGCCGCAGATCGGCGTAAACCTGCAGCTGGTGATCTACGGTTTCGATCGCAACGAACGCTATCCCGATGCCCCGGCGGTGCCGAAGACGGTGCTGATCAACCCGGTGCTCAAGCCCTTGTCCGACGCGATGGAAGACGGTTGGGAGGGCTGCCTGTCGGTGCCCGGCCTGCGCGGCGTGGTGCCGCGTTATACGCAGCTGCATTACATCGGCGTCGACCCCTTCGGCCAGAAGATCGATCGCGTCGCCGAAGGCTTCCACGCACGCGTGGTCCAGCATGAATGCGATCACCTGATCGGCGTGCTGTACCCGATGCGGATACGTGATTTCAGCCAGTTCGGCTATACGGAAATCCTGTTCCCGGGCCTGGACCCGACGTCGGACGACTAGAAGTTTTCGCTATCTTGCGGCCTGCGCCGTGACGGCTTGGCGATCGTGCGCGCGCACGGGGCGCAGCTCACCTGGCAGGAGCAGGGCGCCGGGCAATTCGCCATCGACAGGCATGAATCCGCCGACAGGCATCAACCCGAAATGATCGACCTTGTGCTCTTGCACGGCACTGGCCAGGTCTGTCGCCGCCTGGAAGGGCTCCTCGTCGCCTAATTGAAAGCTTCCCCAGTGAACGCCAAGCGATCGGCTTGCTCGCAGCAATTGATGCGCGCGCAGGGCGTCGTCGGGATTCAGGTGCTCGAAGCGCATCAGCGCGCGAGGTTCGTAAGCCCCGATCGGCAATGCCGCCAGATCGATGGGGCCGATGCGCTGCCGGATGTCGTCGAACAGCTGGCTGACAAAAGCGGTATCGCCCGGGAAGTAGAATTGTTTGCCGCCATGGCCGATGACCCAGCCTCCCCACAGCGTGGTGTTCCGGTGCAAGGGCATACGACCGCTGTTATGCTGGGCGGGCACGAACCTGAAAACCGTCTCACCGACCTGTACGCTGTCCCACCAGCCGAACTCTTTCGCATGCGATCCTGCATTCCAGCGGAACCATTCGGCCAGACCACGTCCGACCATGAATTTGGGCGCTCCGCCTGCCTGTTTTGCCAAATGCTGAATTGTCCCCAGATCGAGATGATCGTAATGGTCATGGGAAATCAGCACGACATCGATGTGCGGCAGTTGTCCGAGCGTCAGCGGCAGGGGAGTCAATCGAGCGGGGCCGAAACCCTTTACGGGACCTGCCGTGTCCGATAGCGCCGGATCGACCAAAATCCATAATTCACCCGCACGTACCAGCATCGCAGCATGACCCAGCCAGGCCACGGCAAAGGCCTGCCCCTGCATGCCAGCAAGGTCCAATGGAACCACGGGAGGCACGTCGGTGCTTGCATTGTCACGTGTCAGCTGCACCCATGCGCGGCGGAAGAAATAGCTTGCCGAGACGCGTGCACCGGTGTCTTCCGGGACCGCATAGAGATTCTTGAAGGCTTCGGGTGTCGCGGCCTGGCCATCGCCGCCGCGTACCAGGATGGCGCACGAGCCCAGGACGGCGAGCATCACGACCACGACAATCATCATCAAGGTTTTTCTGTAGTCGGATGAGACTGGTTTGACGGGCATGGTGCGTTGGTCGATGTTGGGCGTTGGCAGCCAGGGTGGCTACGGTTGTTGACACTCTACACTGTCGGATCGGGCAATAATTGTTCCTGTTTTTCGGAAGATTTCCTACGACTAAGACTTGTTTTTCGGAAATCCATCCGCTGGCATCCTTTCGCACATCGCTTGTTATGCCTTCTCGCTTTCTTTTAAGAGGATGTCATCATGAAAAAAGTGATGCGGACCGAACTCACGCCGAACCAGTACCTGCCCGAAGCGTTGTTCGAGCGACTTTGCGCCCGTTTGGGAGTGCGCACGTATTCGGCACTGGGCGCACTGATCGGCCTGTCGCCGTCGGTCGTCAGCAAGGTACGCAATCGCAAGGTCGCGATCAGCAGCGAAATTCTGCTGAAGATTCACGATGCGACCGATATCCCTTTGCGCGAACTGCGCCGCTGGATGGGCGACACTCGCCCGTATTACTCGCCGCTGTCGACGGCAGTGATCGGCCGCCGCGCCGCGCCCGCCAGCAACGGCGTACGTCGCAATATCCGCGCTGAACGCGCGGCCGAGTGCGCACCGCCAAGTGCGCGGCACTCGGTAGAAAGCTACGGATGACATCCGTCCCGGGCGGTATCCCGGTATCGGCCTCACCCCGATGGCCGGTCTATCTTCCGCTCGCGGGCCTGCTCGGCGTGGGCATCGGCGTTGCAGGTTTCTCTGCACCGCCGATACTTGCGTTGCTGTCGGCGGCCTTGCTCGGCGCCGTGATCGCGTCAGTCCATCACGCTGAAGTCATTGCGCACAAAATCGGCGAGCCCTTCGGCACGCTGGTACTCGCGCTGGCCGTGACCGTCATCGAAGTGGCCCTGATCCTGTCGCTGATGATGGGCCGCGGCCATGCGGCGGCTGCATTGCCACGCGATACCGTCTATGCGGCGGTCATGATCATCTGTAACGGTGTCGTCGGCCTGTGTGTGTTGATCGGCGGGCTGCGTCATCGCGAACAAAGCTTCCGCATCGAAGGCACCGGCTCAGGCTTTGCCGCGCTGGCTGCGCTGTCTGTACTAGTGCTGGTGATGCCGACGCTGACCGTCAGCTCGTCGGAGGGATCGTATACGACCAGCCAGCTGGTTTTCGTCGCCTTCTCATCGCTGTTGCTGTGGCTGGTCTATGTGTTCATCCAGACGGTACGCCATCGCGATTATTTCCTGCCGGCGCAGGAAGCCGATAATGAGTCCGCGCATGCGGAGCCTCCAACGGCACGCGCTGCGTGGATCAGTCTCTTGCTCCTGCTTGTATCGCTCACCGGCGTCATTGGGATGGCCAAGCTACTGTCGCCCGCAATCGAGGGCGTGGTCGAGCGCATGCATGCGCCGCCCACCATGGTCGGCATCATCGTCGCCATCATCGTGCTGTTGCCCGAGACCTGGGCTGCCGCGCGTGCTGCACGCGCGAACCGGCTTCAGACCAGCATGAACCTCGCCATTGGCTCGGCGCTGGCGAGCATAGGCCTGACGATACCGGCCGTGGTGGCGACGACGGTGGCACTGCAATTGCCGCTGGAACTGGGACTGGAGCCGAAAGACATCGCGCTGCTGGCCTTGTCCTTCATCGTCGGCGCGATCACGCTCGGTTCAGGCCGTACCAATGTGATGCAGGGCGCTGTGCACCTGGTGATCTTCGCGGCCTTCCTTTTCCTGAGCCTGGTGCCGTAGGGATCGCTTCTGGTCAGGTGCCTTGTCTCAGAAGTGCTCGATGAGGTGTTTCAGCGGGGTGCTTCGGGGGTCACTGGTGATCGGGCAACGCTTGTTGGCTATCGGGTAACAGAAAGATTGTGCGGCTTGACTCTCGACGTCATATGCAGGCGCGCCGCGATCAGAACGATTCGTCGTCGCGCAGATAGCGCCACTGTCCGACGGGCAGGTTGCCCAGCTTGACGCGGCCGATGCGTACGCGCTTGAGGCCGATCACCTTCAGGCCGACGATCTCGCACATGCGGCGGATCTGGCGCTTCTTGCCTTCTTTCAGAATGAAACGCAGCTGGTCGTCGTTCTGCCAGCTGACCTTGGCAGGCAGCAGCTTCTTGCCATCCAGCGTCAGGCCATGGTTCAGGCGCTTGAGTTCATGCTCGGGCAGCTTGCCGGGCTTGGTGTACTGCACGCGCACCAGATACTCTTTCTCGATGCTGGTGTCTTCGCCGATCAGCTGCTTGGCGATGCGTCCATCCTGCGTCAGCACCAGCAAGCCCACCGAGTCGATGTCCAGTCGTCCGGCCGGCACCAGGCTCTTTAGCTGCGCTGGCGAGAACTGTATCGGAGTATCGTCTTCGGCCCAGCGATTCTCCGGCTGCACCAGCACGAAGGCCGGCTTGTAGCCGTCCTCGGCCTGGCCGCTGACGTAGCCCATCGGCTTGTTGATGAGTACCGTGACGCGCTTGGCCTGCTGCGCCTGTGCGTTCTTGTCGATAGTGATCTTCTGGTGCGGGAGCACCTTGCTGCCGAGTTCGGACACCACCTGGCCATCAACCCGCACCCAGCCCTTGGCAATCCATTCGTCGGCTTCGCGGCGCGACGATAGGCCCAGTTCGGACATGCGTTTGGACAGGCGTACGGGTTCGGTCATGGGGGAATACTCAGGTAATAAATTCAACGACGCTGGATACTGGCCTGCGCCGGGATGACATTGCAGAAGGCGTCACGCTTCAATGGTTCGCATCGAAGCCGTATCGGTATGGAAACGGCATCGTACCGGCGCAGGCCGGTACCCAGCGTCTTCAGGGTATCCATTGGCAATCCAGTCGGTTCAGACGCGAAGTGCATCCAGCAGGTCCGACTCCAGCGCAATCTGCGTTCTCGCATTCGACAGCACCGGGCCATCGACCAGGAACACGTCCTCGACGCGCTCGCCCAGCGTGGTGATCTTTGCGGTGTGCAGGTTGACCTTGTAGCGCGCCAGCACGCTGGCCACCGAGTACAGCAGGCCGGTGCGGTCCGATGCCGAGATCGACAGCAGATGGTACTGGCCGCGTTCGTCCGGCTGCAGGTTGACCGTCGGCGTGATCGGGAAGGCGCGCGACAGCCGCGACAGCCGCGGTTTGACCGGCATCGGCATGTCGCTTTCACCTTGCAGCCAGTGACTGAGGTCGTGCTCGATCAGCGAGATCAGCTCGCGGTAGTTGTCGGCAAAGGTCGGCTCGCTGACCACGAAGGAGTCGAGTGCATAGCCGTTGCGCGTGGTCTGGATCTTTGCGTCAAGGATGCCGAAGTTCTTGCGGTCGAAGTAGCTGCAGATGCGGGCGAACAGGTCAGGGCGGTCGGGCAGGTAGACCACGACTTGCAGGCCTTCGCCCACCGGGCCGAGGCGGCAGCGCACGATCGGCTTTTCGGTCGCCACATGCTCATGCAGCACGCGCGTCTGCCAGGCGATCTCGGAGGCGTCATGGCGCAGGAAGTAGCCGACGTCGAGGTTCTTCCACAGCGCTTCGTGCACATCCTTGTCGAGGCCGTACAGTCGCAGGGTGGCCAATGCCTCCTGCTGCCGGTTCTGCAGCTCGCGATCAGCCGACGGCGTCTCGCCACCGAGGACGCGCAGGCTCATCCTGTACAGGTCTTCGAGCAGCTTGCCTTTCCAGGTGTTCCAGACCTTCGGGCTGGTGCCACGGATGTCGGCCACCGTCAGCAGGTAGAGTGCGGTCAGGTGGCGCTCGTCCTTGACGGTCTTCACGAAGGCGCGCACCACGTCAGGGTCCGACAGATCCTGTTTCTGCGCGACGGTCGACATCAGCAAGTGGTGCTCCACCAGAAAGACCACCAGTTCGGTGTCTTCCTTGCTCAGCCCGTGGTCACGGCAGAAGCGGCGCGCATCGGCCTTGCCGAGTTTCGAGTGATCGCCGCCGCGGCCCTTGGCGATGTCATGGAACAGCGCCGCCGTGTAGATCAGCCAGTGCTGCGGATAGTTGGCCATCAGCTGGCTGCAGAAAGGGTACTCGTGCGCATGCTCGGGAATCGCGAAGCGGCGCACATTACGCACCACCATCAGGATGTGCTGGTCGACCGTGTACACATGGAACAGGTCATGCTGCATCTGGCCGATGATGCGGCGGAAGTTCGGCAGGTAGCGTCCGAGGATGGACAGCTGGTTCATGTTGCGCAGCGCATGCGTGATGCCCTTCGGCGCCTGCAGTATCTGCAGGAACAGCGCACGGTTCTTCGGATCGCGGCGGAAGGCGCTGTCGATGCCGAAGCGCGCATGCCACAGCGCGCGCTGGGTGCGCGCGGTCATGCCCTTGAGGCCGCCATGCTGCTCGAGCAGCAGGAAGACTTCCAGCATTGCTGACGGCGTCTGCTGGAACAGGTCGTCATGCGCGATGTCGATCATGCCGTTGACTTCATTGAAGCGCTCGTTGATCGGGCGCGCCACGACGTCCTGCGGGAAAAGGTGAGACTCGATGTTCTGCAGCAGGATACTGTTAAGCTGCGTGACCGCCTTCGCGGCCCAGTAGTAGCGTTGCATCAGTACTTCACTCGCGCGCCGTGCTTCGGTCGTCTTGAACCCAAACGTCTCGGCGATCGCGCCCTGCACGTCGAACACCAGCCGGTCTTCGCGGCGCTTCGTGTGCAGGTGCAGGCGGATGCGGATGTCCTTGAATGCCTTTTCCTTCGCGGCCAGCTGGCGCGCCTCGGTCGGCGTGATCATGTTCGACTCGGCCAGCTGCTTCCATGAGTTGCCAAGGCCGGCGGCCTTGGCCACCCACAGGATCACCTGCAGGTCGCGCAAGCCGCCCGGGCTTTCCTTGCAATTGGGCTCCAGGCTGTACGGCGTGTTCTCGTACTTCACATGGCGCTGGCGCAGTTCGAGGATCTTGTCCTGGAAGAAGGCGCGTGCATCCATCGCCTTGTTGCAGCGCTCCGCGAGTTCGCTGAACAGCTTCTTGCTGCCGGTGATCAGGCGCGCTTCGAGCAGGCTGGTCTGCACCGTGATGTCGGCCGCGGCCTCGGTCAGGCATTCATCGACCGTGCGTATGCTGTGGCCGATCTCGAGACCGAGGTCCCACAGCAGTTGCACCAGCTGTTCGAGTTTTTCGCGCATCGCCTCGTCGGGCGCCTGCCTGAGCAGGATCAGCACGTCAATGTCGGAATAGGGGAAGAGCTCGCCGCGACCATAGCCGCCAACGGCCACCAGCGCCGCCGATGCGGGCATCGCAAATTCGCGCCAGGCTTGCGTCAGGATGTCGTCGGCATTCTGGCAGATGCGCTTGAGCAGGCGCTCGGAGCGATGGTCGACTTCGTAGTCGGCGACGATCGCCTGCCGGCCTGTCTTGAGCTGCTCGCGCAGCGACAGCGCGAACGAAGCCATCAGGCGACGGCGGCCGGTTTCCCGGCTTGCTGCTCCTTGATGAAGGCTGGCGGCGGCGGCGAGCCGGCCGACACGGTCAGCACTTCAAAGCCGGTCTCGGTGACCAGCACGGTGTGCTCCCACTGCGCGGACAGGCTGCGGTCGCGCGTCTTGATGGTCCAGCCATCGCCCATTTCACGGATTTCGCGGCGACCGGCATTGATCATCGGCTCCACCGTAAAGATCATGCCTGCTTCGAGCTTGTCCAGCGTGCCGGGGCGGCCGTAGTGCAGCACCTGCGGTTCTTCATGGAAGACCTTGCCGATGCCGTGGCCGCAGAATTCGCGCACCACCGAGAAGCCAGCCTTCTCTGCATATTGCTGGATGATGTGACCGATGTCGCCCAGGTGCGCGCCCGGCTTGATCACCGAGATGCCCAGCCACATGCACTCGTAGGTGATGTCGCCCAGACGCCTGGCGAGGATGGACGGCTCGCCGACATAGAACATGCGGCTGGTGTCGCCGTGGTAGCCATCCTTGATGACGGTGATGTCGAGGTTCACGACATCGCCGTTCTTGAGCAGCTTGTCGCCCGGGATGCCGTGGCAGACCACGTCATTGACCGAGGTGCAGATCGATTTGGGGTAGGGCGTGTAACCGGGCGGGCAGTAATTCAGCGGCGCCGGGATCGTGTCCTGCACATTCACCATGTACTCGTGGCACAGGCGGTCCAGCTCGCCGGTGGTGATCCCGGCCTTCACGAACGGCGTGATGTAGTCGAGGACTTCCGACGCCAGCCGGCCGGCCACGCGCATGCCCGCGATGTCTTCCGGGGTCTTGATGGAGATGTTGCCCATTTTGAAATACAAAGGGCGGTGGCAACGACGCCGCCGCAGTTGGATAGAAAGGCAAAATTATAGTCCAGCGGGCTGATGGCCGCCCCGGGAAGGCGGGAGATTGACCGTGGGAAGCGGGGAATCGTTACGGGAATTGTAAAAACCGGGGGTTTTCGGGTAGAATCGCGGGTTAGCTTGCAAGGCTAGTCCGGCCAACGCCGGATTGCGATGCAAGCTGAACAAGCAAGTGGGTCGCCTGACCCGCATTTTTGAAATCGCGAGCCTGCGCCGACAAGGGTGCCCGACCTGTACATGGGGGAGGGTTACTGGCCTGGTTCAAGACCCAACCCTGGAGAAATCATGTCCGTTACCATGCGCGAAATGCTGGAAGCCGGTGTCCATTTCGGTCACCAGACCCGCTTCTGGAACCCCAAGATGGCCCCGTTCATCTTCGGCCACCGCAACAAGATCCATATCGTCAACCTGGAAAAGACCATGGTCATGTTCCAGGAGGCGATGAAGTACATCCGCCAACTGTCGGCCAACCGCGGCACCATCCTGCTGGTCGGCACCAAGCGCCAGGCGCGCGACATCATGGCCGCCGAAGCGCAACGCGCTGGCGTGCCTTACGTTGACCAGCGCTGGCTGGGCGGCACCCTGACCAACTTCAAGACCATCAAGACCTCGATCAAGCGCCTGAAGGACATGGAAGCTGCGATCGCCGACGGTTCGGTCGAGAAGATGTCGAAGAAAGAAGCCCTGATGTTCAACCGCGAACTGGACAAGCTGCAGAAGTCCATCGGCGGCATCAAGGACATGAACGGCGTGCCGGACGCGATCTTCGTGATCGACGTCGGCTACCACAAGGGTGCCATCACCGAAGCGGCAAAGCTGGGCATCCCGGTCATCGGCGTGGTCGATACCAACCACTCGCCGAACGGCGTCACCTACGTGATCCCGGGTAACGACGATTCGTCGAAGGCCATCACCCTGTACGCGCGTGCTGTCGCTGACGCGATCCTCGAAGGCCGTGCGAACTCGGTCGCCGAGATCGTCGAAGCCGTCAAGGGCTCGGACGAGTTCGTCGAGGTCGACCAGGCGTAAGCCGCCGTCCCGACCTGCTCCCGCGCAAGCGTCGGAGCAGAAAAAAAGGGGCCAGGGAAGGATTCCTTCCGTTCGCCCCTTTTTTTCGACCAAGTTTCCTGCTGCACCCGCTGTCCTTGAGACGCAGGCTGCGGCAAACAGAAGTGAATTTGAATACGCCATTCCCGTGCCTTGCCGGCGAGGGAATGGTCAAGCCTAGGAGAAGAGCATGGCCGCAATTACTGCAGCAATGGTGGGTGAACTGCGCGCGAAGACCGACGCGCCGATGATGGAGTGCAAGAAGGCACTGACCGAGGCCGATGGCGACATGGCCCGCGCGGAAGAGATCCTGCGCGTCAAGCTGGGCAGCAAGGCATCGAAAGCCGCATCGCGCGTGACCGCCGAAGGCGTGGTCGCTGCGCACATCGCTGGTGGCGTGGGCGCGCTGGTCGAGATCAACTGCGAAACCGACTTCGTGTCGAAGAACGACGACTTCCTGAAGTTCTCGTCCGACATCGCCAAGCTGGTCGCCGACAAGAACCCGGCCGACGTGGCCGCGCTGTCGGCACTGCCGCTGGATGGCAAGACCGTCGAAGAAATCCGTTCGGCCCTGATCGGCAAGATCGGCGAGAACATGTCGATCCGTCGCTTCCAGCGCTTCGACACCTCGGCCAAGCTGGTCTCGTACCTGCACGGCACCCGTATCGGCGTGGTCGTCGAATATGACGGCGCCGACGAGCAAGTCGGCAAGGACGTTGCGATGCACATCGCCGCGATGAAGCCGGTCGCGCTGTCGTCCGAGCAAGTGCCGGCCGAGCTGATCGAGAAAGAGCGTTCGGTCGCCAAGCTGAAGGCGGAAGAGTCGGGCAAGCCGGCCGACATCGCCGCCAAGATGGTCGAAGGTTCGGTGCAGAAGTACCTGAAGGAAGTCTCGCTGTTCAACCAGGCTTTCGTGAAGAACGACAAGCAGACCGTCGAGCAGATGCTCAAGGCTGCCAACACCACGGTGAAGAACTTCGTGATGTTCGTCGTTGGTGAAGGCATCGAGAAGCGTCAGGACGACTTCGCTGCGGAAGTGGCGGCCCAGGTCGCCGCAGCCCAGAAGGGTTGATGAGCTTCTGAAAAACGGGCCGCAAGGCCCGTTTTTTTGACCCGTTTCAACCGGATTCGGCGCGATGCCGCCGAAGCCCGGGGCAGGGCAGTAAAACCGGACGGCAGCCGCTAAAATAGCGAAGCCGTCCAGCATCAAGAACCATAGCAAAATTACCGCAGCCGGCCATGCGCCGGCCGCGATCAGGGAGCCCCGAGAACATGCCGACACCCGCCTACAAGCGCGTCCTTCTGAAACTTTCCGGTGAAGCCTTGATGGGGGACGATCCCTACGGCATCAACCGTGCCACCATCGAACGCATGGTGGCTGACGTTTCCGAGGTGGCGGCGCTGGGCGTCGAGGTCGCGATCGTGATTGGCGGCGGCAACATCTTCCGTGGTGTCGCCCCCGGCGCGCAGGGCATGGACCGCGCCACCGCCGACTACATGGGCATGCTGGCCACCGTGATGAACTCGCTGGCGCTGGCCGATGCGATGCGCCAGGCCGGCATGACCGCGCGCGTGATGTCGGCCATCGGCATCGAGCAGGTGGTCGAGCCCTATGTGCGCCCGAAGGCGCTGCAATACCTCGAAGAGGGCAAGATCGTCGTCTTCGCCGCCGGCACCGGCAACCCGTTCTTCACCACCGACACCGCTGCTGCGTTGCGCGGCGCCGAGATCGGCGCCGAAGTCGTGCTGAAGGCGACCAAGGTCGACGGCATCTACAGCGCCGATCCGAAGAAAGACCCGTCCGCGACCCGCTATACGACGATCAGCTTCGACGAAGCGATCGCCAAGCACCTGCAGGTGATGGATGCGACTGCCTTTGCGCTGTGCCGCGACCAGAAGCTGCCGATCCGCGTGTTCTCCATCGTCAAGCAAGGTGCGCTCAAGAGCGTGGTGCTGGGCGAGGACGAGGGCACGCTGGTGCACGTGTAAGCAACACGGTTTGACCGCCGCAGGCACGCGCGCATAGCGGCGCCGCCCTGCGAAACAGAATTCACCCCAATGAAAGCCGGCCCCGACCCGGGCCCAGGAAACAGGAGAGCAGCATGACGATCGCTGACGTCAAGAAGACCACCGAACAGAAGATGCAGAAGTCGATCGAGACCCTGAAGGCCGATCTCGCGAAAGTCCGCACCGGCCGCGCGCACACCGGCATCCTCGACCATGTGATGGTCGATTACTACGGCACCCCGACCCAGATCACCCAGGTCGCCAACGTGACCCTGCTCGACGCCCGCACCATCGGCGTGCAGCCGTGGGAAAAGAAGATGCTGGCCGTGATCGAGAAGGCGATCCGCGAATCCGACCTCGGCCTGAACCCGGCCACCCAGGGCGACGTGATCCGCGTGCCGACCCCGCCGCTGACCGAAGAGCGCCGCAAGGAAATGGTCAAGCTGGTCAAGGGCGAAGGCGAAGATGCGAAAGTCGCCGTGCGCAACATCCGCCGCGACGCCAACGAAGGCCTGAAGAAGCTGTTGAAGGACAAGGCCGTGTCGGAAGACGACGAGCGCCGCGCCCAGGAAGACGTGCAGAAGCTGACCGACAAGTTCGTCGCCGAAATCGACAAGCTGATGGTCGAGAAGGAAAAGGAAATCCTGACCGTGTAAGCGGGCAGGGCGCTGCGGCGCGCAAGCACAGGCGGCACGGGCGGTACTGGTCGCACACGCCGCAGCGATTCCCGAACATACCGGCGCGTACCACACAGGGCGCGCACCCCGGGCGGCATGATCGCCGCAAAGCAGGCAGCAAAGATGACAGCAAGCAGTTCGACCCAGCAGATTCCCGAGACATCGATGGTGCCGCAGCATGTGGCGATCATCATGGACGGCAACGGCCGCTGGGCGACCTCGCGCTTCCTGCCGCGTGTGACCGGCCATGTGAAGGGTGTCGAGGCGGTGCGCGGCGTCGTGCGTGCCTGCGCCGAGCGCGGCATTCGTTTCCTGACGCTGTTCGCATTCAGCTCCGAGAACTGGCGCCGGCCGGCCGACGAAGTGTCGATGCTGATGAAGCTGTTCTCGACCGTGCTCGAGCGCGAAGTCGACAAGATGCACGCCAATGGCATCCGCATCCGCGTGGTCGGCGACCTGAGCCGCTTCGATCCCAAGCTGCAGGCGCAGATCGCCGAGGCCGAAGCAAAGACCGCCGGCAATGCCGCGCTGACGCTGACCATCTGCGCCAACTATGGCGGCCGCTGGGAATTGCTGCAGGCGATGAACCGGCTGCGTGCCGACAAGCCCGAACTCACCGAATACACCGAGGCCGATCTCGCGCCTTACCTGTGCATGGCGCATGCGCCCGAGCCCGACCTGTTCATCCGCACCGGCGGTGAGCAGCGCATCTCCAACTTCCTGCTGTGGCAGCTCGCGTATACCGAGCTCTACTTCACCGATACCTACTGGCCCGATTTCGACGCCGCCGCGCTGGACGATGCGATTGCGTCGTACCAGAAGCGCGAGCGCCGCTTCGGCCGCACCAGCGCGCAGCTGGTCGAAGTCCGGAAAGCCTCCTGATGCTCAAGCAACGCGTGCTGACCGCGATCGTGCTGCTGGCGCTGCTCGCCGCAGTGCTCGGCTCCGGTTCCCTGATCGCCTTCCACATCACGCTGGCCGTATTCTTCGGCGCGGCCGTCTGGGAGGCGCTGCGGCTGTTCAATGTGAAGCGCGCGATTGCGCTGGCGGTTGTCGCTGCCGTGTTGTTGCCGCTGCTGGCCGACCGCGCGCCGGCCGAATGGCTGCCGCTGTCGTTGCTGTGCGTGCTGATCTGGGCGCTGCGCTTTGCGCCGGCGCTGAAGGTCGGCCTGCCCACGTCCGAGGGTGCGCGCGGCTCGCTGTTCACAACCATTTACCTGCTGGCCCTGTTCGGCTGCTTCATTGCGATCGCAGGCCTGTTCCAGCGCTCGGTCGCCTTCATGGTCTCGGCCATGGCCATCGTCTGGGTGGCCGACATCGGCGCGTATTTCGCCGGCCGTGCATTCGGTCGCCGCAAGCTGGCACCGTCGATCTCGCCCGGCAAGAGCTGGGAGGGCGTCGCCGGTGGGCTGGTTGCGGTCTGGCTGCTGGCGGGCGCGGCTGCCCTGACGCCGCAGCTGGCCGATACCTTCCCGGCCCGCCTGCTGCAGGGCTATGGCTGGCCGCTGTGGCTGCTGCTGATGACGCTCATCGTTGCCGCCAGTGTGGTGGGCGACCTGTTCGAATCGATGATGAAGCGCCGCGCCGGCATGAAGGACAGCAGCAACCTGCTGCCCGGCCATGGCGGCGTGCTCGATCGCATCGATGCGCTGATCCCGGTGATGCCGCTGGTGCTGCTGATCAGCGCGCGGCTGCCCTGAGCGCAAGCGTCGAGTACAGGCGTCGAGCATAAGCGTCGAGCAAAAGACCAGAACGCAAGGCCAGAGCACGAGACCTGAACGCAGGAACTGGGTAGCTGGATACCGGAATACGGTACTCTTACCCTGGTCTCAGCGGTGCAGTCCAACATAATTACAAGATCATCATGCAGTCCATCACGATACTGGGAGCTACGGGTTCCATCGGCGTGTCCACGCTGGACGTGGTCGCACGCCATCCGGATCGCTATCGGGTCCATGCGCTGACGGCGCACAGCAAGGTCGAGGAACTCGCCGAGCACTGCGAACGCTTCCAGCCGGAAGTCGCGGTCGTCGGCACGGCCGATGCGGCGCAGCGGCTCGAAGCCCAGCTGAAGGCGAAAGGCGTGCGCACCGAGGTGGCCCACGGCGAACAGGCGCTGTGCGCGGTCGCCAGCGCGGCCGAATGCACGACCGTGATGGCAGCCATCGTCGGCGCGGCCGGCTTGCAGCCGACCCTCGCAGCGGCGCGCGCGGGCAAGAAGGTGCTGCTGGCCAACAAGGAAGCGCTGGTGATGTCGGGCAGCATCTTCATGGACGCCATCGCCGATAGTGGCGCCACCCTGCTGCCAATCGACAGCGAACACAATGCAATCTTCCAGTGTCTGCCGCTGAATTACGGCCGCATGCCGGCCGATCACGGCATACGCAAGATCCTGCTGACCGCGTCCGGCGGGCCTTTCCTGAATCGCGATATCGCCAGCCTGGCCGACGTGACCCCGGAGCAGGCGGTCGCGCATCCGAACTGGAGCATGGGCCGCAAGATCTCGGTCGATTCGGCGACGATGATGAACAAGGGCCTCGAGGTGATCGAGGCACATTGGCTGTTCGGCGCGCCATCGACGCAGATCGAAGTCGTCATCCATCCGCAGAGCGTGATCCACTCGATGGTGTCGTATGCCGACGGTTCGGTGCTGGCGCAGCTGGGCAACCCCGACATGCGCACGCCGATCGCACATGCGCTTGCGTATCCGGAGCGCATAGAATCGGGCGTCGCGCCGCTGGATTTCAGCCGCATCGCCAATCTCGAATTCCGCCCGCCCGATTACGAGCGTTTCCCGTGCCTGAAGCTGGCCTTCGATGCGCTTGAGACCGGTGGCACTGCGCCAGCTGTGTTGAACGCCGCCAACGAAATCGCGGTCGAAGCTTTCCTTGACCGCCGCATAGGATTCCGGAAAATCCCGGAATTGATTGCCGAGGTGCTGGATCGCCTGCCGGCGTTGCCGGCCGACGGTCTTGATCGCCTGCTTGAGCAGGATCGCGCCGCACGTGATTGCGCGCGCGAGTTGATGGCTGGCTGAATCGATTGATCGTTGGCGGTCTGGCCGCGGCCTCCTGCTAATTCCCCCGGAGCTTCATCATGGGACTGTTGCAAACCATCCTGGCCTTCGCCGTCGTCATTGGCGTACTGGTCGTCTTCCACGAACTCGGTCATTACCTGGTCGCGCGCTGGTGTGGCGTGAAAGTATTGCGCTTTTCGGTCGGCATGGGGCGCGTGATCTGGTCGCGCCGTTTCGGTGCCGACCAGACCGAATGGGCGATGTCGCTGGTGCCGCTTGGCGGTTACGTGAAGATGCTCGATGCGCGCGATGAAGACCTCGGGCCGATCGCGCCGCAGGACGAGCCGCGCGAATTCACGCGGCAGAACGTGTGGAAGCGCATCGCCATCGTTGCCGCCGGCCCGCTGGCCAACTTCCTGCTGGCGATTGTCATCTTCACTTTCCTGTTCGCGCATGGCATGCCGGAACCGGTGGCGCGTGTGGCCGTGCAGCCCGCCAGCATCGCAGCGCAAGCCGGGCTGAAGCAGGGCGACCTGGTCACTACGGTCGACGGCGAGACGGTGCGCTCATGGAACGAGATGCGCTGGTCGCTGCTGCAACGTGCGATGGAGCGCAAGGACGCTCGTCTGATGGTCGAGCGCCCGAATGCGACCGGTGGCAAGTCGCTGGTCGAAGTGACGCTCCCGCTCAATGCGCTGCCGGCCGATGACCTCGACAACCACCTGTTCGACAAGCTCGGCTTGGAGCTCGCGAAGCCGCCGGCCTTGCTGGGCGAGATCCTGCCGAACGGGCCTGCGGCAGCGGCCGGCCTGCAGCCGGGCGACCTGATCACGGCCATCGATGGCGTGCCTGTCGACGATGGCATTGCCTTCATCGAGCGCCTGCGCGACAGCGCCGGCCGTACGCTGTATGTCGAGGGTGTGCGCCATGGCCAGCCGTTTGCGACCGAGGTCACGCCGCAGCCGGAGCGGGTCGACAGCGGCGACGGCAAGGGCGAGAAAACCGTGGGCCGCATACGCGCACAAGTCGATATGCGATCCGCGATGGTGGTGATCGAAGCCGGGGCCGGGGAGGCCTTCACCCGTGCGCTGCAGAAGACCTGGGACACCAGCGCGATGACGGTGACGATGCTAGTCAAAATGATAAGCGGCGAGGCCTCGCTGAAAAACATCACCGGCCCGCTGACGATTGCCGATTATGCCGGCCAGACCGCGCGCGTGGGCTGGATCAGCTTCCTGTCGTTCATGGCCTTCATCAGCATCAGCCTGGGGGTCATGAACCTGCTCCCAATACCCGTTCTGGACGGGGGGCATTTGTTGTATTATTCGCTGGAACTTTTTTCCGGTCGTCCCGTTCCCGAGCGCATAGGGGCCATTGCACAACGTGCGGGCATAGGTTTGCTGATGGCGCTCATGGTCGTCGCGGTGTTCAACGACATCGTGCGGCTGATCGGATAGCACGCCGGCCGATATGTCGCGGAAGTCTTCGTGACCGGTCGTCAACCACTCAAAAATCCTTTTGATGAAATCCGACCTCGAGCGCAAAACGCTGCCTTTCCTCCCCAAACTCATCGTCACCGCCATCTTCGCTGCCTTTGCCAGCCAGGCACTGGCGGTCGAGCCGTTCACCGTCAAGGACATTCGCGTCGAAGGTATCCAGCGTACGGAAGCGGGTACCGTGTTCAGCTACCTGCCGGTGCGCGTCGGCGATACCTTCAATGACGAGAAAGCGGCGGCAGCGATCAAGGCGCTGTATGCGACCGGCTTCTTCAAGGATGTGCGCATCGAAGTCGACGGCAATGTGCTGGTGGTGATGCTGGAAGAGCGTCCCGCGATTGCCAGTGTCGAGTTCACCGGCACCAAGGAATTCGAAAAGGCGCAGCTGATCAAGTCGCTGAAGGAACTGGGCCTTGGTGAAGGCCGCATCCTCGACAAGGCACTGGTCGACCGCGCCGAGCAGGAACTCAAGCGCCAGTACCTGTCGCGCGGCCTGTATGGCGTGCAGATCACCACCACCGTGACGCCGCTCGAACGCAACCGCGTCAATGTCAGCTTCGTGGTGGACGAGGGCGATGCGGCGAAAATCCGCCAGATCAATATCGTCGGCAACAAGGCCTTCAAGCAGGATGAACTGCTGGACCAGATCAAGCTGACCACCTCGGGCTGGTTCACCTGGTACTCGAAGAATGACCAGTACTCGAAGCAGAAGCTGGCTGGCGACCTCGAGACCCTGCGCTCGTTCTACCTGAACCGCGGCTACCTCGAGATGCAGGTCGAATCGACGCAAGTGTCGATCTCGCCGGACAAGAAGGATATTTTCATCACCATCAACATCAACGAAGGCCAGAAGTTCACGGTCACCGGCATCAAGCTCGAAGGCGAGATGCTCGGTCGCGAGAAAGAGTTCGCGGACCTGGTGAGCCTGAAGGCCGGCGATGCGTACTCGGGCGAGAAGATGACCGAGAGCACCCGCAAGATCAGCGAGCGCATGGGTGTGTTCGGCTATGCATTCGCGGCAGTGAATGCAGTGCCCGAGATCGACCGTGCGAAATCGCAGGTCGCGTTCACCATCTTCGTGGACCCGGGCAAACGCGTTTACGTGCGCAACATCAACATCGGCGGCAACGACCGCACCCGCGATGAGGTGATTCGCCGCGAATTCCGCCAGCAGGAAAGCTCATGGTATGACGGCGACAAGATCAAGCTCTCGCGCGACCGACTGGGCCGCCTCGGCTTCTTCACCGATACCACCGTCGATACCGTCGAAGTGCCGGGCACGCCGGACCAGGTCGACCTCGATGTGAAGGTCACCGAAAAGCCGACCGGCGCGATCATGCTCGGTGCCGGCTTCTCGTCGAGTGAAAAACTGACGCTGACCGGCTCGATCAACCAGGCCAACGCCTTCGGCTCGGGCAACAACATCGGTGTCAGCGTGAACACGTCGCGCGTGTACCGTACCATCGTCATTTCGCACACGAACCCGTATTTCACTGATGACGGCGTCAGCCGCACTTTCGACCTCTATTACCGCACCACGCGTCCGCCGATCTACTTGACCGATGTCAACTTCAAGGTCGTGACCAAGGGCGCGAGCGTTAACTTCGGCGTGCCATTCACCGAATTCGACCGTGTGTTCCTGGGTATCGGTGCCGAAGAAACTGCAGTTGATACCTTCTCCAACAGCCCGTCGCGCTATCTGAAGTACGTGCAGGACTTCTCGGGCGATGCCGATGGCGTCGGCAGCGTCACCACACGTTCCTATCCCCTGACGGCGGCCTGGCAGCGTGACAATCGCGACAGCGCGTTGATCCCGACCAAGGGCCGCTATCGCCGCGCCAACCTCGAAGTGTCGCCGGCCGGCTCGGCCGCGTACTACAAGGCGACCTATCAGGACCAGTACTTCTGGCCGCTGACCAGTCTGGCCACGCTGGCGGTCAATGGCGAAGTGAACTATGGCGGCGGCATCGGCAGCACGCCTTACCCGATCTTCAAGAACTTCTATGCGGGCGGTATCGGCTCGGTGCGTGGTTATACTGCCGGCTCGCTGTCGGTGTCCGGCACCGGCAACGTGACCTCCAGCTCGGGCTACAACCTGCCGATCGGCGGTGCGGCACGCCTGCTTCTCAATGCAGAATTGCAACTGCCGTTCCCGGGTACCGGGGTCGACAAGTCGCTGCGCTGGTTCACCTTCGTCGATGCGGGTCAGGTCTGGAACCCGCAGGATGGCGAAGCGGTCAGGCTGGGCGACTTGCGCTACAGCACCGGCCTCGGCATCAGCTGGATTTCGCCGGTCGGCCCGCTCAAGCTCTCGCTCGGCTATCCGATGAACTCAAAGTCATTCGATAGAGTGCAGCGTTTCCAATTCCAGCTCGGCACCGGTTTCTGACGGATAGCCGGCTGACAATGGCATAATTGACAGGTTTCCGTCACGGAGAGAAGCAAGTGGCATCTGTATTCAAAAAAACAAGCATGTTCGCGGCCGCCCTGATGCTGGTCGCGGGTACCTCGCTGGCTGCGCAGGCGCAGGAGCTCAAGGTGGGTTTCGTCAGCACCGAGCGCATCTTCCGCGATGCGGCACCGGCCAAGGCCGCGACCGCCAAGCTGGAGCAGGAGTTTTCCAAGCGCGACAAGGACATCCAGGAACTGGCCGCCAAGCTGAAGTCGGCTGCCGAGAAGCTGGACAAGGACGCCCCGGTGCTGTCCGATGCCGAGCGCTCCAAGCGCCAGCGTGAACTGGCCGAGATGGACAAGGACTTCCAGCGCCGCCAGCGCGAATTCCGCGAAGACCTGAACCAGCGCCGCAATGAAGAACTGGCGATCGTGCTGGAA
>JACCDX010553343.1_pt1 | contig 44548 bp, 43 predicted proteins | sample 7449681 | NCBI WGS metagenome assembly JACCDX01 (sample SAMN15323450, study PRJNA562643) | freshwater metagenome | isolation source: river surface water | place: USA:Blue River Watershed | collected 2017-08-18
ATCGCCTCGCTGCCGTGCGCGCCTTTGCCATGCTGCCCGAGGCCGCTGCCCTGGCCGCGGCCAACAAGCGCATTGGCAACATCCTCAAAAAAGCCGACGAGCAGGCCACCACCTTGGCCCAGGTCAACACCGCCTTGTTCCACGAGGAAGCCGAACGCCAGTTGCACGCCACCATGCAAACCCTGGTGCCCCAAGCCAGCCAGCAATTCCAAGCCGGCGACTACACCGCCAGCCTGCAAACCCTGGCCGCTTTGCGGGGTCCCGTCGACGCTTTCTTTGACGATGTCATGGTCAACGCCGACGATGCCGCCGTGCGACTCAACCGCCTGAGCCTGCTCAAGGCCTTGCACGAGGCCATGAACCGCGTGGCCGATCTTTCCCGTCTGGCCTGATCGGAGACAGGGATGGCCTCTACCCCCAAGCTCGTCATCGTCGACCGCGATGGCACCCTCAACATCGACAGTGACGACTACGTCAAGTCAGCCGACGAGTGGTCGCCCTATCCCAATGCCTTGCATGCGATTGCACGCCTCAACCATGCAGGCTGGCATGTGGTGGTGGTGACCAATCAGTCGGGGCTGGGGCGAGGCCTGTTTGACATGGCCACGCTCAACGCCATGCACGAAAAAATGCACCGTGCGCTCGCTGCGGTTGGCGCCAAAGTGGATGCAATTTTTTTCTGCCCCCACACACCCGAAGACGCATGCCAATGCCGCAAGCCGGCCTCTGGTCTCTTTGAGCAAATCAGAGAACGCTATGGCCGCCCGCTCGACGGCGTGCCCAACGTGGGCGACAGCCTGCGCGACCTGCAAGCCGGTGATGCCCTCGGGTGCGAATCCCATCTCGTGCTCACCGGCAAAGGCGAAGCCTTTCGCGATCGCCCACTGTCCGAGCACTTCCCCGCCAACACGCGGGTGCACGAAGACTTGCTGGCCTTTGCCGACTGGTTTTTGGCGCGCGAACACCTCAAGTCCGGAGCCCATGCGCCATGAGCGCGCTTCGCTCCTGGCTGCATCTTTTGCTCATGGGCATCACCGTGATGCCCTATGCCCTGATCCTGCTGGGTGTGAGCCTTTTGCCCAACGGCAAGTCGCGCGCTTATGGCGTGGCCGTTGCCTGGCTCAAGCTGTGCATCGCCAGCGCGCGCTGGATGCTGGGCATTCGCTATCGTATTCATGGCCAGGCCCATCTGCCCAAGGGGCATGAGGATCCTGCGGTGCTCCTGGTCAAGCACCAGTCCACCTACGAAACCTTTTTGATGCCCGTCATCATGCCCCACCCCTTGGCCTATGTGTTCAAAAAAGAATTGCTGACCATCCCGTTTTTTGGGTGGGCGATTGGCCGCCTCGACATGGTGCACATCGACCGCTCGCAGCGCGCCAAGGCCTTTCAAAAAGTCGTGGAGCGTGGCCGCAAGCTGCTGGCCAAGGGCACCTGGGTCATCATGTTTCCCGAGGGCACGCGCATCCCGCGTGGCCAAGTCGGTCAATACAAATCGGGGGGTGCGCGCCTGGCCATCGAGGTGGGCGTGCCGGTCATTCCCATTGCGGTCACCTCCGCCAAGTGCTGGCCGCGACGCGCGCTGCTCAAGCGCCCCGGCGTGGTCGAGGTGAGCATCGGTGCCCCCATCGACACGGCTGGACAAACCCCCGAGGCCATCACGCTGCGCGTGCAAGCCTGGATCGAAGCGGAGATGCAGCGGCTCGATCCCGAGGCCTATCCCGGCGCCAGCGCCACTTCGGCTTCATCCCCCCACACCTCGGGCTAACGCACGATGGGCAAGTTGTTCCAACTCGCGCTGGACTTCTTTTCGCCCCCTGCCCCGCAGGCCGAACCCGAATCGCAACGGGGCAAGCCGCCGCTCACCGAAACCCAGGCCCTGCTCACCGACAACGCCGCCATCGGCTTTCATCATCCCAAGGCCAATCGCCGCATTGACTTGCAAGGCATGGAAGTCCTCTACCACCATCAGCATGCGCGGCGCAAAACCATTGGCATGCTGGTGGGTCAAGACGGTCTGGAGGTGCGCGCACCCCGTTGGGTGGGTCGCACTGAAATCGAAGCCGCCTTGCGCGAGCGAGCCAGCTGGATCATTCGCAAATTGGGTGAAGCACAGCAAGCCCGGCGAGACCACCTGGCTCAGGCCATCGTGTGGCAAGACGGTGCCCTGGTGCCCTATCTGGGTCAGCACTTGCGCCTGGTGCTGGACCCCACCTTGCAACATGCGGCCTTTGACCAGGCGTTGCGCAGCAGCCTGGCCGATGAATCTGCCCAATGGCATTTGCATTTGGGCCTGAGCCAGCAAGCCAGCGCCGCCCAAATCCGCGATGCCACCCAGGCCTGGCTGATGCAAATGGCGCGTCAGCTGTTCACCGATCGCCTGGACCATTTCGCGCCACGCTTGCAGGTGCGTTGGACCCATTTGTCACTCAGCAGTGCCAACACCCGCTGGGGCACGGCCAGCGCCGATGGGCGCATCCGCCTCAATTGGCGGCTCATCCATTTCAAGCCTTCTGTGATTGACTATGTGGTGGTGCATGAACTCAGCCATTTGCGGGTCATGAACCACAGCCCCCAGTTCTGGGACACCGTGGCCAGCGTGGTGCCCGACTACCAGGGCCAGCGCAAAGCCCTCAGGACCGAATCCATTCCGCCCTGGCTTTGAAGCGGTACACCCCATCGGCATCGCAAGTGCGCTTCAACTGACCCTGATGCCACAGCGTGTGCAAATGGGCCACGGCTTCGCCCAAGGCAAACGGCAATTGGTAGGCATCGAGGTCGCGAGCAAACATCACTTCCACCGCATCCATGCCACTGAGCGATGCGTTGGCGCAAGCCGCCATCAACTCGGCGAGCCGGTCATGGTGATGCGCTTGCAGCTGGTCGATGCGGCGATGCAACCCCTTGAAAGGCCGTCCATGCGAGGGCAGCACCAGCGTTTCGCTGGGGAGTTGACGCAGCCGCTCGAGCGACTGCATGTACAGCAGCAGCGGGTCGCCCTCGGGTTCAGATTCGAACACGCTCACATTGGTGGAGATGCGCGGCAACACCATGTCACCCGAGATGAGGATGGACTGCTGAGCGCAGTGCAAGGCCATGTGCTCGGGTGAGTGGCCATAGCCTGCATGGCAAACCCAATCGGTCTGACCCAGGCTCAATACAAACTGGTCCATGAGCCTGTGGTGCTGATCGGGCAGCGAGGGCACCATGCCCCGGTACTCGTCGCCGCGTGTGCGCACCCGCTCCAAGGCCGCCTCGTCGCGCAAGCCATGACGCGCAAAAAAGCGCGCGGCCAGCTCGCCGCCTTGCGTTCGCTCCTTGGCGAGGACCGCGCGTGCCGTCATGAATTCGGTGCTGCTGATCCACATGGGGGCTTGCCAGCGCTGGCCAATCCATTGCGCCAAGCCAATGTGATCGGGGTGCATGTGCGTGACCACCACCCTGAGCACAGGCAAGCCTTCCAGGTGCTGGTCAAAGATGGCTTCCCATTGCTCGCGGCTGCTGGCCTGGTTCACGCCGCAGTCCACAACGCACCAGCCCGGCTGGTCTTCCACCTGGTCACGGATCAGCCAGGTGTTGATGTGGTTGAGCTGGAACGGCAGGCTCAGGCGCACCCAGAACACCCCCGGCGCAATTTGTAAGGGTTCTGTAGGCTTGGGCAGGGTATCGCCCAAAGGGTAGGCCAGTTCGGATTCCAGGGTGTTCATGAGTGCGCTACCATAATTGACGTTTACGTCAACGTCAAAAAAAGATGTCGTCATGGCGACCACCTTCACCATCAGCGAACTGTCCAAAGAATTCGATCTGACCACTCGGGCCATCCGGTTTTACGAGGACATGGGCTTGCTCAGCCCCACCCGTGCAGGTCCGGGCGGGCGCAACCGCATGTATTCCAACCGCGATCGCACCCGGTTGCGCCTGACCCTGAGGGCCAAACGCCTGGGCTTGTCGCTGACCGAGGCCAAGGACATCATCGACATGTACGACAGCCCGCGCGACACCGTGGCGCAGCTGGACCGGTTCATTTCAGTGCTGGTGCAGCACCGCCATCAGCTCGAAGTCCAATTGCAGGAAATCCAGGCCAACCTCGATGAGGTCAAGCAGCACGAGCGCGAAGCCCGTGCCTTGCTGGCCAAACAAAAAAAGGCGCGCACATGACCCCTCCCGCTTCCACCCCCGAGCACACGGCCAGCGCCAGGGCGCGCATCGAATCGAGCTTTGTGCGCCAGGGCATGATGCGCCACCTGGGCGCGCGCGTCGTCCATGTCGAGCCTGGCAAGGTGCAAGTGGCCTTGCCCTACAGCGACAAAGTCACCCAGCAGCAAGACGGCTTTCATGGCGGCGCCATGGGCGCTTTGGCCGACATTGCCTGTGGCTATGCCGCGCTCACCGTGGCCGAGCCCGGCATGGAAGTCACCACCGTGGAATATAAGATCAATTTCCTCGCCTCGTTCAAAGATGGCGAGTTGCAGGCCACCGGGCGGGTCATCCGCGCAGGCAAGCGACTCATCATCACCCAGGGCGAAGTCACCCACCATGCGCCCGACGGCAAAGTCAGCGACTGCGCCGTCATTCAAGCCACGGTGGCACCCGTCCCCAACAAGGTGAACCCCACCTGAGACCCTGTTTGCCAAAGGACTCCCCATGAGCACATTACCCGGACTCAACTTTCAACTGGGCGAAGACATCAACGCCTTGCGCGATGCCGTCGAGGCGTTTGCCCAGGCCGAGATCGCACCCCGCGCCGCGCAAATCGACGCCAGCGATCAATTCCCCATGGACTTGTGGCGCAAGATGGGCGAGCTGGGCATTCTGGGCATCACCGCACCCCAGGCCTATGGCGGGGCTGAGATGGGCTATTTGGCCCACATGATTGCCATGGAAGAAGTCTCGCGCGCCAGCGCCAGCGTGGGCTTGTCTTACGGCGCGCACTCCAATCTGTGCGTCAACCAGATCAAGCGCAACGGCTCCGAGGCGCAAAAGCAGAAATTCCTGCCCAAGCTCATCAGCGGCGAACACGTGGGCGCGCTGGCCATGAGCGAACCGGGTGCAGGCAGCGATGTCATCAGCATGAAACTCAAGGCCGAGGACAAAGGCGGCTACTACCTGCTCAATGGCACCAAGATGTGGATCACCAACGGCCCGGACGCCGACACCCTGGTCGTCTATGCCAAGACCGAGCCCGAGTTGGGCGCGCGGGGCGTGACGGCCTTCTTGATCGAAAAGTCCATGAAGGGCTTTTCAGTGGCGCAAAAGCTCGACAAGCTGGGCATGCGCGGCAGCCACACCGGCGAGCTCGTCTTCAACAACGTCGAGGTCCCAGCCGACCACATCCTGGGCGGCCTCAACAATGGGGCTAAGGTGCTCATGAGCGGTCTGGACTACGAGCGTGCCGTCCTGGCCGCCGGTCCCATCGGCATCATGCAGGCAGTGATGGACAACGTCACCCCCTACATCCATGAACGCAAGCAGTTTGGCCAGTCCATTGGGGAGTTCCAGCTCATCCAGGGCAAGATGGCCGACATGTACACCGTGCTGCAAGCCGGCCGCTCCTTCCTCTACACCATTGGCAAGAACCTGGACATGCTGGGCACGGAACACGTTCGCCAGGTGCGCAAGGACTGCGCCTCGGTGATCTTGTGGTGCGCCGAGAAAGCCACCTGGATGGCCGGCGAGGGCATTCAGATTTTTGGTGGCAATGGCTACATCAACGACTACCCGCTGGGGCGTTTGTGGCGCGACGCCAAGCTCTACGAGATTGGAGCGGGCACGAGTGAAATCCGGCGCATGCTCATTGGCCGCGAGCTGTTCTCCGAAACCTGCTGACCCCACCAAGCGAGCCCATCTTGAACAACGCCCTCAAAGACTTGCTGGACAACAACCGCCGCTGGGCGGCCCAGATGGAGGCCGAGCAGCCGGGATACTTCCGTGAGTTGTCCCAGTTGCAGACGCCCAAATATTTGTGGATTGGCTGCTCTGACAGCCGCGTGCCGGCCAACCAGATCACTGGCCTGGCGCCGGGCGAGGTCTTTGTTCATCGCAACGTGGCCAATGTGGTGGTCCACTCCGACCTCAATGCCTTGTCCGTGATTCAATTTGCGGTCGATGCCCTCAAGGTCGAGCACATCATCGTGGTGGGGCATTACCAATGCGGCGGTGTGATCGCTGCCGCACAGGGCAAACGCATCGGTCTGGTGGACAACTGGCTGCGCCATGTGCAGGACGTGCGCTTGCGCCATCGCCAGCGCCTCAATCATTTGCCGCAGCAGGAGATGGAAAACACCCTGTGCGAGATGAACGTCATCGAACAAGTGGGCAATGTGGCCTTGTCCAACGTCATGCAAGACGCCTGGTCACGCGGGCAAAAAATCTCAGTCCATGGCTGGATTTACGGCTTGAGCGATGGGCTGCTCAAGGACTTGCAAGTCAGCATGTCCAACCCTGGCGAGGTGGTGGATGTGTTTCGCAATGCCATCAAGCGTTATCCCCGTGGGTTTTGAGCCCCTTTGTGTGTTTGATTCAACTGAAAAGAGACCTTCATGAATGATCCCGTTGTATTGGTGAGTGCAGCCCGAACCCCCATGGGCAGCTTTCAAGGCGACTTCTCCAGCCTCGCAGCCCACGACCTTGGCGGCGTGGCCATTGCGGCTGCGGTGCAGCGCGCAGGCATCTCGCCCGACTTGGTGACCGAGGTGTTGTTTGGCAACTGCCTCATGGCCGGTCAAGGTCAGGCACCGGCCAGGCAAGCCGCCTTCAAAGGCGGGTTGCCCAAGAGCGCAGGCGCGGTGACCTTGTCCAAGATGTGTGGCTCGGGCATGCGTGCGGCCATGTTCGCCCACGACATGCTGCTCGCTGGCTCGCACGATGTGCTGGTGGCCGGCGGCATGGAGAGCATGACCAATGCACCCTACCTCATGCTCAAAGGGCGTGGCGGCTATCGCTTGGGCCACGACCGCCTGTTTGATCACATGATGCTCGACGGCCTGGAGGATGCCTACCAAGCCGGGCGCAGCATGGGCACCTTTGGCGAGGACTGCGCGGCCAAATACCAGTTCACCCGCGAGCAGCAAGACGCCTTCGCCATGGCCAGTGTGCAGCGCGCGCAAGCGGCCATTGCAAGCGGCGCCTTCAAGGCCGAGATTGCAGCCGTCACCGTCAAGACCCGCGCTGGCGAGTCGGTGATCGACACCGACGAAGGTCCCGGCAAGATCAAGGTCGACAAGATCCCCACCCTCAAACCCGCCTTCAAGAAAGACGGCACCATCACCGCTGCGGCCAGCTCTTCCATCAACGATGGCGCAGCCGCCCTGGTGATGATGCGCCAGAGCACCGCCCAAAAGCTCGGCTGCAAACCCCTGGCCCGCATCGTCAGCCATGCCACCCATGCGCAAGAACCCGAGTGGTTCGCCACCGCGCCGGTCGGTGCCACACAAAAAGCCCTGGCCAAGGCGGGCTGGCAGGTCAAGGATGTGGACCTGTGGGAAATCAACGAGGCCTTTGCCGTGGTGCCCATGGCTTTGATGCACGAGCTCAAGGTGTCGCACGACCAGGTCAACGTCCATGGCGGCGCCTGTGCATTGGGTCACCCCATCGGTGCATCGGGCGCTCGCATCATCGTGACCCTGCTGCACGCGCTCAAGGGGCGCGGCCTCAAAAAAGGCCTGGCCACTTTGTGCATTGGCGGCGGTGAAGCCACGGCCATGGCCCTCGAGCTGATCTGAGTTGCACATGCCCACCGTCTTGCTCCTGGGTGCATCACGCGGCATTGGCCTGGAATTGGCCCGCCAATTCAAAGCCCAAGGCTGGCGCGTCGTGGCCACGGCCAGAAGCGCCCAAGGCCTGGAGTTGCTGGACAAAGAGGGTTGCGAAACCCACCAGCTCGATGTGACCGATCCGGTGAGTCATTCCCGCCTGGCCTGGGTGCTCGATGGGGAAAAGCTGCAACTGGTGGTCTATGTGGCCGGGGTCATTGACCGTGCTCCCGCTCCCGAGCCACCCTCGCAAGCCGCCTTTGATCACGTCATGCACACCAATGTGTGGGGGGCCATGCAAACCCTGCCGCAAATCCTGCCCATGGTGGCCTCGGCGCACGGCGTGGTGGCCTGCATCAGCTCGGCCATGGGCAGCCTGCAAGACATCAACAGTTCATCGGCCTGGCTCTACCGGGTGAGCAAGGCTGCACTCAACATGGTGGTGCGCTGCATCCACACCGCGCAGCCCGACATCACCGCAGTTGCCCTTCATCCGGGCTGGGTCCAAACCGAGATGGGTGGACCTCAGGCGACGCTCACGCCTGTGCAGAGTGCGCGCAGCCTGTGCGCCACGCTCACCCGCCTGTGCACGCAGCCGCGTGAGGACGATCGCGGTTCATTTTTCAATCACGACGGCACCCGCATCGCGTGGTGAAGCCCGAACAGGAGTCCCCATGTTGCTGACCCCAGACCACACCATGATCCGCGATGCCGTGCGCGACTTTGCCCAGCGTGAGCTCTGGCCGCATGCCGCCGAATGGGACAAGTCCCACCACTTCCCCAAAGCCGCTCACCAGGGCTTGGCCGAGTTGGGGGCGTATGGCATTTGCGTGCCCGAAGACCTCGGGGGTGCGGGCCTGGACTACCTCACCCTGGCCTTGGTGCTCGAAGAAATCGCCGCAGGCGACGGCGGCACCAGCACGGCCATCAGCGTGACCAATTGCCCGGTCAACGCCATCCTCATGCGCTATGGCAATGCGGCGCAGCAAAAACAGTGGCTCACCCCCCTGGCACAGGGGCAGATGCTGGGTGCGTTTTGCCTGACCGAGCCGCATGTGGGCTCAGATGCCTCTGCCTTGCGCACCACGGCCACCCGCCAGGGTGACCACTATGTCATCCAGGGGGTGAAGCAATTCATCACCAGCGGCAAAAACGGGGATGTGGCCATCGTCATCGCTGTGACCGACAAGGGCGCGGGCAAGAAAGGCATGAGCGCATTCCTCGTCCCCACCAGCACACCTGGCTATCAGGTGGCGCGCCTCGAAGACAAGCTCGGCCAACACAGCAGCGACACCGCGCAAATCAACTTTGACAACTGCCGCATCCCCGCTGACCACTTGATCGGCGCTGAAGGCGAGGGCTACAAGATTGCCCTCTCGGCGCTGGAGGGCGGGCGCATCGGCATTGCCGCGCAAAGCATTGGCATGGCACGCAGCGCGCTGGACGTGGCGCTGGACTATGCCAAGCAGCGCGAGAGCTTTGGCACCGCCATCTTCAACCACCAGGCTGTGGGTTTTCGGCTGGCCGATTGCGCCACCCGACTGGAAGCGGCGCGCCAACTCACCTGGCATGCGGCGAGCCTGCGCGATGCGGGGCTGCCCTGCCTCAAGGAGGCGGCCATGGCCAAACTGTTTGCCAGCGAAACGGCAGAGGCGATTTGCAGCGCGGCCATTCAAACCCTGGGCGGCTATGGGGTGGTGGCTGACTTTCCGGTGGAGCGCATTTACCGCGATGTGCGCGTGTGCCAGATTTACGAAGGCACCAGCGACGTGCAAAAAATCATCATCCAACGCGCCTTGGCCTGAGGCTTCAGCTGCGCTCGCGGTAGGTGGGCATGCGCAGCTTGAAGGCGAGTGCGGCCACGCGCACCAGAAAGATCACCAGCATGGCCACCAGGCTGGCACTCAGGGCTTGCCAGCCCAGCACCAGTTCGAGCAAGACCAGCACCAGCGCGCCCATCCAGGCGGCGGTGGCATAGAGTTCGCCGCGCACAAAAATGAGGGGCACCTCGTTGCACAACACATCGCGCAAGACGCCGCCGAGCACGCCCGTGATCACGCCCAGCAGCGAGGCGGCCAGCCAATGCGTGGGGTGGTCGAGGGCGATTTGCGTGCCCGCCACCGTGAACAAGGCCAGGCCGATGGCGTCCGGAATCAAAAACACCGTGGCGGGCAGGCGCAGTCGACGCACCAGCAAAAAAACCAGCACCGTCGCCAAGAACGCCACCACCAGGTAGTTGGGATCACGGATCCAGAAGACGGGGCGCTGCAACAACAAGTCGCGCACAGTGCCGCCGCCCAGCGCCGCCACACAGCCCACCATGACCACGCCCACCACATCCATCTGCTTGCGGCCGGCATCGAGCACGCCCGTCAAGGCGTTGATGGCCACTGCGGCCATGCTGAGCCAATACAGGAAATCAAACAAAGTGGGTTGCATGCCCACATTCTGACAGGCTGCACCGGGCGGTCAGGCTAGAAGTTCTGGGGCTGGTGCGCATGCCGCTTGGCCTCTTGCGCATCGATCAAGCCCTTTTGCATCAACTGCTGCAGGCTCTGGTCCAGCGTTTGCATGCCCTGTGACATCCCGGTCTGGATGGCCGAATACATTTGCGCGACCTTGCCCTCGCGAATGAGGTTGCGTATGGCGGGTGTGCCCATCATGATCTCGTGCGCGGCCACGCGGCCTTGGCCATCCTTGCGCTTGCACAAGGTTTGCGAGATCACCGCAACCAACGACTCGGAGAGCATCATGCGGATCATGGCCTTCTCGTCCCCAGGGAACACATCGATCACGCGGTCAATGGTTTTGGGCGCGCTGGAGGTGTGGGTGGTGGCCAGCACCAGATGCCCGGTCTCAGCCGCAGTCATCGCCAGGCGAATCGTTTCCAGGTCGCGCAACTCGCCCACCAAGATCACATCGGGGTCTTCGCGCAAGGCCGCCCGCAGCGCATTGGCGAATTGATGGGTGTGCGTGCCCACCTCGCGCTGGTTGACAAGGCTCATCTTGGGCGCATGGATGAATTCAACCGGGTCTTCGATCGTGAGCACATGGCCAGGCACATGGCCATTGAAGTGGTCAACCATGGCCGCCAGGGTGGTGGATTTGCCCGATCCGGTTGGCCCGGTCACCAGGATCAGTCCACGGGGCTGGAGCATGAGCTCGGCCAGCGCAGCTGGGGCGTTGATCTCGGCCAGGCCTGACACCCGCGAAGGAATGGCTCTGAGCACAGCCCCAACCCCCCGCGTGTGCTCAAAGGCGTTCACCCTGAAGCGCGAGAGCTCGGGCACGTCGATGGCAAAGTCCAGCTCCAGCGTTTGTTCAAAGCGCGCTCGCATCTCGGCGTTCATGATGCCGTCCAGCATGGTGCGGATGTGCGCCTCGCTCAAGGCCTCGTCGCTCAACTTGTCCATGTCGCCATGGCGGCGAACCATGGGCGGCAATCCGGTGGACAGGTGCAGGTCAGACGCCTGGCGAGCGATGCATTCACGCAGCAGTTGGTCCAGTGTGGTCATGGGGGTTCACTCCGACTGTGGTCAAAAAGGCATCGTCCAGGTGGTGCGTGCGGGTGTGGTCTTTCCACTCGCTGGGGCTGCCCATGAAGCGCAAGGTTCCCGTGTGCAAAACCATCACGCGATCGGCCAGGGCTTCCACATCCCCCAGTGCATGGGTGCACATCAGCACCGACTGCCCTTGCCGCAAGCACTGCTGGATGCGCTGGCGAATCTGTGCGCGCGAAATCGGATCCAGCCCGCTCATGGGTTCGTCCAGCACGATGAGCGGCCGCCGGCTTTGCAAGACCACCGACAAGCCGATCTTCTGGGTCATCCCTTTGGAACAGGCCGACACGGGCAGGTCCAGCACCGATTCGTCCATGCCCAGCTGGACCAACTCCTCGGTCCATTCCTTCAGGGTCGAGGTCTGTGCATACATGGCGTTGGCCCAATGCAGGTAATCGCGCACCCGCATCCAATGCGGCGGCTGGAATCGCTCGGGCAGGTAGCTCAGGCGCTCGCGCGAGCGGGGGTCGCCCACGGGGCAGCCTTGCAGCCAGGCCTGACCGGTGGAGGCGGGCGTGAGCCCCAGCAGCAGTTTGATGAGGGTGGACTTGCCCGCCCCATTCACACCCACCAACGCGAGGCATTGGCCCGCTTGCATGTCAAAGCTCAAGGCCTCCAGCGCCTGACGCGATCCATAGCATTTGGAGAGGCCTTGCACCAAGAGCAAGGGTTTGTCGGCGTGATCAGGGCGGGGCTGATCCGTCTGGGGGATGAGGTCGTCTGCGGTGGCGGTCTGTGTCATGGTTCAGTGCTGCAGGAGTTGTTGTTGAGAACGAAGGAGGAATTCGATTTCTTGCGGGTTGTCGATGTGTCCGTTGTCGATGAGCAAGCCCAGGGACAAAGCCGCCGCCTGTTTGTCATCCATGGCTTCTAGAACAATGGACTCCAGTTGCTTGACCCAGGTGGGAATGCCGGGTGTGGCCAGCAAGGTCTCGCGCAGCCGCCTGGCCAGTTGCAAGGCCAGCGGCAAGTCCTTGAGGTGGTGCTTGGCCTGGATGACGGCATGGGCCATCCATTGCCAGCGGTGTTCGGGGTCTTGCTCGAACGAGCGCGCGATGAAGTCCAGCATGACCCGCTGGCGCTCGCTGTCCTTGACGTTGAAATACACATGCGAGGCCACCATCAGGGCGTAGTGGCTTTGGGGGTCCAGCATCACGATGCGATCCAGCCACTGCGTGATCCTGGGATAGTCCAATTCGCCAAATGGGATGCTGACGCCGGGCTGCGTATCGTTGGTCTGCACATAAAGGTTGAGCCACTTGGCCAGGGGCAGCACATCGCCCAAGGCGGCGCGCCTGACCTGATCCGCCGTGGGCGGTGGCGTGAGCGACGCGATGCGTTGTTCGGCCACGGGGCGCCACATCGCCAGAAGCCAAGAGCCAGCCAGCACCAGCACCAGCGCTGCCCACCATGCGGGGGCAATGGGCACCCGGTGACGTTGGCTGGCGCGAAAGAATTCAAAGTTCATGGCCATGAAAGTCCACCAGGGCAGCGGTCAAAAAAACCAGCATGGTGGGCAACACCCACACCAGGCTGGTGGCGAGCAATTCCCAGCCGTGCGCAGGCGGGCTCAGCAGCCATTCGGTCTGGCCGTGTCGCCCCAGGGGCGGGATCAGCCAGCTCAGCAAGGCCATCGCCCAGCGCGACACCCTGGGCAAGAGCTCATTGGGATCCATGGCAATGGGGTGAGCCACCATGGTTTGCAAGGCATCGAGCGCATGGGACAGGCCGTGAAACAGCAAGGTGGCCATCACGGCTGGGATGGTGCGCAACAGGCCAATGGCGAAAAAGAGCGCCACGGTCACCATCACCCACCACTCCAGCAGCACGCTCACCAGCCAGGTCAATCCGCCCAGGCTCCAGAGGAATGAACTCACCAAGCCCAGGCTCAAGCCGGTGAGAAGGGCGCACATCACGCACATCATCAGCAAGCCAAGCCAGCGCCACACCAGGTATTGCGCCCTGGACATGGGGTGCGAGAGCAGCAGCAGCAAAAAGCCCGTGTCGGCGTCGCGCGTGATGATGTTGATGGTGTAGAGCATCAAGGCCAGACCCAGCAGCCACCGCATGGCCGTGGCACCAAACACGGTGCGCATCTCCATCACCTCGGTGATGGCCAGCGAACCCATGAGTTGCGCCACGCCCATGGCGCAGGCCAGCAAGGTCAGCACCAGCCAGACAAAGCGGCTGCGCCAGCATTCCATCGCCGCAAACAGCAGCATGCCCCGCAAGGCAGCATGGCTGGACTGGCGCGATGGCGTGCGGCCTGGGGCATCGTTGATCAACTGAGGTGAAGAGGAGGACATCATGGGCGTGTGAAAGAGAGTGGAAAAGACATCAGGCCATGCGGGTCATGGCCACAAACCGCTGCGCACCAGCAAGCTGGCAAGTTGTTGGGCAGAGACCCAGCCCACCTGGTCGTCAAACTCGCCAAGGGGTGAGTCGATGCCAGTAGGGAAACGGCTGACGAACAGCGTCTGGCTGCTGGGGCTGCTTTTGAGGTTGGGCATGTTGGCCAGTTCATCGGTGCTCACTGGGGCCGGTGGGGCATTGCCTGCGCCTCGGCCATTGGCGCCATGCGAGATGAACACCGCTGAGGCATTGGCCGCGAGCGTCACCGCCTCGCCCGCGCTGCTCACGCACATGGGCGCTGCCGTCCCCGTGGTCGAGCACACCACCCGCAGATTGCTTTGCGCCTGAATGGCGTTGAGCAAGCCGCTCGCGGTTTGTGTGAGCGTCACCGGAACGGCGTAGTCGATGAGGTTTTGCCAGCCGTCGCGACCGTTGACACCCAGACTGCCATAGGGCACTTGCCCCCAGGCCACGCCTGCGGTGGTGTTTTGCAGGCTCAGGCAGGGCGCGTCTTCCAGCCCATCGCCATTGGTGTCGGGGCAAGGCAATCGGCCTTGCAGCAAGACAAAGCCCATCACGGCCTGCTGCAAGTCTTCCAGGGTGGTTTGTGTGGCATTGCGCTGCGCAGTCCGGTTCCAGACGGTGTAGAAGCCCAGGAGCGCCGAGAGCAGGATCGAGGAGATGACCAGGACCACCGACAACTCCACCAGGGTGAAGCCGCCACTGCCCTTGCGTTGTCGCGCGCGCGTGTGCATGGCAGGGGTCATGGTGTGCCGCTCCAGCGTCGGTGGTGGGCCAAGGCCTGATTGAATTCCGTGCGTGTGATCCAGGCCATGCGCAGGTCGGTGGCTTGAGCAAAGGTCTGCTCAAAGCGGGGTGTGGTGCCAAGCTGGGCCACATTCACTTGTTCGCCATTTGCCAGCGTCACCGGTGGCAGGTAGGCCGATGCGCTGCTGGCCGCGCGCTCAGGCAGGGCGCAGGGGGCATCGCTGACGGCGTGGGGCGCCTGGGGTGTCAAAGGAGAAGCGGGCGCCATGATGACGGCGACCACTTGCTCTGCACGCGATTGCCCAGCGAGGCTCACCACCGAAAAGCCTGCGGCCGAGGCCTCCGTCAAATCCGCATGCGACGCCCCACTGGCCGTGCTCTTGTGCCAGCCCGACACCGCATACCACAGGCATTGACCCTGGCGGTCGCGCAAAGGCGGCAAGCCCAGGCTGGACCAGGGCAGCAAGCCCAGCATGGACGGTGGGGACTGGGGGTTGCCCTCCTTGGGGCAGTCCGAGTTGGCGGCCAGGCCATCGCCGTTTTGATTGGGGCAAGGCAGATGCCCGCCGCCTTGTGCGATCACGAAGTCCAGCAAGGCTTGCTTGGCTTGGGCCAGGGCATCGAGATCCTGACGCGCCCCGTTGACGCCACCCATCACCAGCGACTGCCTGGCCAGCATCGTGCTGAGCTGGGCTGTCATCGCAGACAAGAGGGTCACCATGATCAACGGCAAGATGCCCACCATCACCGCGCTCCCGAAGGCTGGGCAGGCTGAGGCACCGGCACGGTCACGGTTTGACCCACACGCACCGCTTCAGGCGGTTTGCCGGGGACTCTGATCATGAGCCCCACGACCTCATAGCGGGCGTTGCGCTGCAAATGCAGCGTGGGCGGCAGCATGTGCTCAGGGATCATGCGTCCGTTGAGGATCACCATGGGCGATTGACCCGGCTGGATCAGCAGCCCCTGGAACTGAAAGACCATGGGCACCAGGACGGGCTTGTTCTCTTTGCGTTGGGCTTTGGAGCCGGCTTTGGGTTTTGCTGCCTCCTTCTTGGCGGGCGCTTCGACTTTGCCCCGCGTGCGGTCCATCTCCTCGCGCTGTGCTTCGCTGTAAAAAAGCCGTCCCAATGGCAGGACCTCTTGCGCAGGCACCTGTGTGCGTGCTGGGGTCCCGCCCCCTTTCACAGCCGACGGCGCGCCCGCATCCTGAGCACCCACCCAGCTGGGCAGGATCAGAGCAGTGCAGCAAAAAAGGCTTCGAAACAACATGCGCGTCCTAGGGGGTTTTGTCGGCGGAATGTTTGAGGGTGAGCCAATACAGCTCACAGTGCGCCACCAGGCGATCGGAGCGCGCCGTCAGGGCCTTGAGGTCGCAAGAGCGAAGGGTTGAAAAGCCCAGCCTGGGGTCTTGCAAGTGGCGCAAGACGGCCAGCAAATCCCCTTCGTGCACCAACTGCACGTTCATGGTCACCTCGGTCACGTTGAGGTTGATTTTTTGCAGCTGCGCCCCGCTGAAAATCGATTTGGCCGATTCGGGAGGCGTGAAGGGCAGGGTGGTGCTCAGGGGCGAGATCTGATACTGCTCAATCACCACGCCCGGCAGGCGCTTGGGCATGTGTTCAATGGCTTCCACCCAGTCCAGCCGCAAGGGGTCGCCATAGCGCCCCTGTTCGATCATGCCTTGCATCCTGGGCAGCAGCGCCTGAATGGTCTTGAGTTCCTGATCGCTGTTGCCCAAGCGGTGCTTGGCTTGTTGCGTAGCCTGGACCATGCCCTTGTGGCGCACTTCCACCTTGAGCCTCCAGCTGTGAAAGGCCCAGATGCCGGCGCCGCTGGCCAACACCACCACGACACAGACGGCCAGGTGCATGCGCATCTTGCGCAAGGCCTTGGCGGTTTGAGCGGGTGCAAGCAAGGCGGCGTTCATGGCATCCAGAGCTGAAGCTCGAAGGTGGGTTGGTTGGTGTTGGTCGTCGCACCCCCTGTGAAGGCCGAGTCGGTTTGCAGGTCATACGGCATGCGGATGACCTTCACCTTGAGGCCTGCATGGGCTTGAAGGGCTTGCGTGAATTGGGTCACGGTGTCGCGCTGATCGCGCATGCTTTGGTTGGAGGTCATGGTACCGCGCACGCGCAGGCTTTGCGGTGCGACCACGGGCTTGACGGGCTGTCCTTGCGGCGGGCCAGGTGGCTGATCTTTGGGCTTGGCCGCCTCGGGGGGCAGCTGCGTGCCCCATTGCAACTCCAGCAACTTGAGGTGGGGGAAGTCCTCCAGCGCATGGCCCAGGGTGCCGAGCAACAAGGCGGGGTTGGCCTGGGGTTGGGCTTCCAGCCAGTCCATGAGTCGCACGGCAGCCACCATGGCATCTGTGCCTGCTGGGGTGCGCGGGAAACTTTTGGCGATGGACTCATAGCGAACGCTCAGGTCGGCTGACTGCCGGATCAGCACCTCGATGCCCTGATTCAGTTGCAGGATGTGCCATTGGTGGTGCGCAGCAAAGCTGGCAAAGATCAGCACACTGGCCAAGGCCACTTGCCAGCCCGTCTTGATGCGTTGACCCAGTGTGTAGATCGCCAGCCACGCTGCGGGTGCGAGCTGATGCCTGGGCGGTCGTGTGAGCATGGCCGCCATGGCGCGCAGCTCTTGCCGGTTCTCCACCGTGTTGGACCACTTGAACTGGGGGTAGGCCTGGGCCACGTCACGGGTGTTGCTCACATAGTGCTGCCGGTCCAGTTCGAAATGCCGGGCATCGTCTTCGTCGTCTTGGAGCACGTCTTTCAGATCCAGCGCCAGCACCGGCAGCTGGGTGGAGGTGGGCAGCATGTGCTTGGCGATCAGGTAGTCCTCCAGCCGCAAGACCTCGTTCTTGATGCTGGCTCTGTCCATGAAGTGACCCATGGCCAAGCGGGAAAAAATCAGACGCTTGCCATCGAATACGGTTTGGCGAATGCCTTGCGGATGAGCCGACAGGATGAGGTGGGGCTCGTTGTGCGACCACGGCTTGCCACTGTCGGTATGGAACATCGCAGGGATGTAAATGCCCTGGACTTTGGCATTGAGTTCGAGCAACACCTTGACCCAGGCGGTGACTTGCTCATGCTGCTCCAGAACCACCCCGGTGACGGCCATGCCCTTGACCTTGGTTTTGGGCTTGGACAATTCAAACAGCCTCAGCGGTGACTCGCTGTGTTTGCTGGCCAGCTTGTCCAGCCAGATGGCTTTGGATTTGCCGCGCAGGCTGGGCAGGTGGTCCCACCAGAACAATTCATCGGATTGATCGACCAGGATGAGCCAGGGGTGCTTGTGGACGGCAAAGCCCGTGCACCAGACATTCAAGGCCACCGCCGAGGTCAGGGGCGTTGGGGTGGCCAAATCGATGCGGCCAGAGGACAACACATAGACCTCGGCCATGCCATTGCGCAGCAGCAGCACCTGGGCGTTGCGCAAGCCCGTCATCCGATGCAGGATGCGGCGCAACCACTGCTGAGGCTTAAAACTTGGCATTGGAAATCACCGAGTCGTACAAGGGGCCAAGGGTGAAGGCCATGATGGTCATCAGGATGGAGCCCAGCACCACCGTCAACACCGGCTGCAAGGCCGCTTGCAAACCGTCCACCGATTCACGCGTGCGCTGCGTGTACATGTAGCTCACGTTGTCGAGCGCGAGGTTGAGTGCGCCCGTGGCCTCGCCCACGCGCAACATGCTCACCACCATGGGCGGGAAGGTGGGCTGCGTGGCAAAGGCTTGGCTCAGGGTGCGACCTTGCCGGATCGCCAGGCTGGCCTGAGCCACGCTGCGTTCAATGGCGTTGTTGCCCACGGTTTTTTCCACGATGGACAAGGCATCGATGATGGGGATGCCGGCGTTGTAGAGCAGGGACAGCACATAGGAAAAGCGCGACAGGGCAATGTCGCTCAGCACCCGCCCCACAATGGGGATGCGCATCACCATTCGATCCAGCATGAGGCGTGCGGCAGGAAAGGCCTTGACCAGCAAGCTCAGCCCAAAGCCCAGACCCAGCAACGTCAAGAGGAGTAAAAAGCCATGCTGGGTGAGCATCTTGGAGACCCCCACAATGATTTGGGTTTGCCAGGGCAAGGGGATGCGCATGGACTCCAGCAGGCTGGTGATTTGCGGCACCACCTGAACCAGCAAGAACGTGGCGACCAAGGAGATGACGATCAGCACGATGGTGGGGTAGACCAGGGCCTGCTTGGCTTTGGAGGCAATCTCATGCTGCCACTTGAGGGTTTCGGTCAGCTGTTCGAGGATCTCGGTCATCAGGCCCGAGCGCTCGCCCGCCATCACCAGTTGCACCATCACGGCATCAAAGACCTTGGGGTGTGCCTTGAGTGCCGTCGACAGGGGCAGCCCCTTGACCAGGTCCTGGGCCAAGCCTGACACCATGTTGCGCATGGCGGACTTGGATTGGGTGGAGGCGATGTCGTTGAGCGCATCGACGATGGAGACACCGGCCTTGAGCATCAGCGCGAGCTGGAAACAAAACTGGATCAGGTCGGTCTTGCGGATGGTGTTGTCCCTGACCGTGATCCATTCCCTGACTTCGCGCGCGTCGATGAGGGTCAGGCCCGAGGACTCCAGCTGTTTTTCCAGGTCGCCCAGATCAGTGGCAGACAAATTGCCGGACGACACATTGCCATCTGCACCGAGGGCTTGCCATTTGAAGTCAGGCATGGCGTTGACCCTGTCCTCAGCGTTCCGCCAAAGAGACCACTCTGCCCAACTCCGTCCAGCTGCTTAATCCGGCCAACAGCTTGGCAATGGCGTCGTCTCGCAAAGTTTTGTAGCCCTGGGATCGGGCCAGGGTCATGAGTTCATTCGGGCTGGCTTCCTGGCTCACCAGGTCGTCAATGCCGCGCGTGAATTGGAGGATCTCCATGAGCACCATGCGCCCGCGATAGCCCAGGCCATAGCAGTGGTCGCAGCCCACCGCCTCATAAATGTGGGGTTCGTCGGCCGCATCGGCAGGCAGCACATCCGACAAGGCCTGGCGCTGTTCGGCGCTGAGCGGCACCGCGCGCTTGCAATGCGGGCACAGGCGCCGCGCCAGGCGCTGGCCAATCACGCCCACGAGGTTGCCCGCCAGCAGGTAGGGGGCAATGCCAATGTCTTTGAGGCGTTGCACGGCGCCCAGGGCTGAGTTGGTGTGCAAGGTGGCAAAGACCTGGTGACCGGTCATGGCGGCGCGGATGGCCATCTCGGCGGTTTCGGTGTCGCGCACCTCGCCCACCAGGATCACATCCGGATCCTGACGCATGAGCGCGCGGATGCCATCGGCAAACGAGATCTTTTCCGAGACCTGGGTCTGGCGGATCAGGGGCAAGGGGTATTCAATGGGGTCTTCCAGCGTCATGATGTTCACGCCCTCGACGCTGATCTCTGACAACAGGGAATACAGGGTGGTGGTTTTGCCGCTGCCCGTGGGTCCGGTCACCAGCACAATGCCCTCGGGCTTGGCCAGCAACTGGCTGATCTTGGCCAAGTTGTCTTCGCTGATGCCGAATTGATCGATGGAAGAAATGTTGCGGCTGCTGTCGAGCACCCGGATCACGATGTTTTCACCGTGCGTGGTGGGCAGGCACGACGAGCGAAAGTCGATGACGCGCTCTGAGAGCTTGAGCGAAAAACGCCCGTCCTGTGCAGCGCGGTTTTCTGCGATGTTCATCTCGGCGAGCAATTTGAGTTTGACCGACAGCTTGCTCCAGATTTGCGCGTGCAGGACATGCACCTGGCGCAACACGCCGTCGATGCGCAGCCTCACCCTCAGGATGTGAGCCTCGGGTTCAAAGTGGATGTCGGAGGCGCCCAGGTCGTAGGCGTTTTTGAAAATCAGTTGCACCAACTCATCCATGGGCGGGTCGTTGCCAAACTGATTCAGGAAGTCCTGAACGCTTTGGCGCTGGCCGTAGTGCCTGTCGATGGCGCGGCGCAAATCACTGGGCGTGGTTTGAAACCATTCGATGGCGGAGCGGTCGATGTGCTTGAGGTGGGCGTGGATGTGATCGATGGCCACCAGGTCATCGCTGTCGCTGGTGGCGAGTTGCACATGGCCCGTGGGCGAAAAGCCAAGCGGCAGGATGTGATAGCGCAAGGCCAGTGCGGCGGGGATGATTTGAAGCGCGATGGGGTCGGGGTTGTGGGTCAGCAGGTTGACCGTTTGAATGCCCTTGATGAGGGCGGCGGCATCGCGGTATTCCGTCTCGGTGACAAAGCCCAGGCGAACCAGGTGTTCGTAGAGCTTGCCGCCAGCCCGTTGAAATTCTGCGCCTGCAATGAACAGGGTTTCTTCGCTGATGCGGTGGGTCTGAAGAAAATGTTCAACGAGCTGACGATCCGTGCGGATGAGGCCATTCAGTAGTTTTCTGATGTCGGAGTCAATCGATGAACTGCTCATCTCATCAATCATGGCTCGGGCGTCCTTTTTTGCGTGAGGAGGGTTCGAAGTTCAGCAATGCGCCGCTGGGCTTGCGCGGGCTCAAACGCCACGGGTGTGCCCTCTGCGAGGTCAAGGGCGCGCACATAGGCCGTGACCGCCTCGGCATCCCGGCGCAACTGATCCAGCGTGACGGCCAGGTTGAACTGGTATTCGGCGCGCTGCGGCTCGGCGCTCACCGCCTTTTGAAACGACAGCCTGGCCTGTTGCAACTGGTTGTCTTTGAATTGCAGGTTGCCCAGGGCAAACCACAGCGGTCCAGAGGCGGGCTGCTGCTGCAACAAGATCTTGAGCTCGGACATTTGCACGCTGGGGTTGCCCCCCAGCAAGGCGATGTTGAGCATCTGGGCTTGCGGGTCTTTCGGGTCAATCTCCAGCAGTCGCCGCAGGGCGCCGCGTGCAGAGCTGGGGTCATTCATGCTGATGTAGGCGTGAATCAGACCCAGCCAGGCATCTTTGAGTGTGGGGTTGGTGTCCAGGGCGCGCTGGTAGTTTTCTACCGCCAAGGCAGGTTGCCGTGTTTTGAGCGCGGTATAAGCGCGTGCCACGTGCGGATCGACTTGGGGCTCCGCCTTGCGGCGCTTGACCATCATGTTGTCGCCGTCGTTCGCGGCCGATGCAGGCGGTGGCGACGCGGGTTTTGCCACCGGTTTCTTGGCGGGTTCGGCCGGGGTGCTGCCCGCTTTGGCTTTGTTTTTGGCCTTGCTGGCGGCGGTTGCCGCGGCACTCGCGGTGGATTCTTTTTTGGCGGCGCTGGCTGCGCGGGGCTTGGGTGGCGCAGCAGCCGACTCACCCTCGCCGGTTGCGGCATGAGCCACGGGCACCGTCAGCATCGCCAGCGAGCAGGCCAGGAGGAGGCGGCTGACCCACCCGGCGCGTCCAGACGCGCTCATGGCCGACTCCTTGTGCCTGCCGAGGAGGGCGAGCCCGATGACGGATTGATGCCATTGGACAAGGTGGTGTCATCCACCACCAAGGGGCGAAGGAACACCACCAGCTCAGACTTGCTGCGGGTTTTGGATTCGCTCTTGGCCAGATTGCCCACGCCATTCAATTGACTCACCACCGGCAGGCCGGATTGCGTTTCTTCCCGCACATCCTGAATCAGGCCACCCAGGATGGCCACCTCGCCGCTTTGCACGCGCATGATGGATTCAAATTCGCGCGACTGAACCACGGGTAAATAGTTGTTGATGGGGGTGGCCAGGTTGAGCAAGGCGGGGTTGTTTTCCAGCACCTGCCGCACCACCCGGCTGATCACGGGTCGCACGTTGAGCGTGACCTCGCCCGTTTCGGCGATTTGTGGCGTCACCGACATGGAAAACCCAATCGGGATGGTGTTGATGTTGGTGGTGTAGGTGTCTGGGCTGGTCTGAATGCCGGTGGTCAGGTTTTTGGTGCCCGGCGTGTAGCTGATGGTGGTGTAGACGTAGTCCTCCACCACCTTGAGCTGTGCGGTCTGGTTGTTGAGCACCGACAGTTTGGGGCTGGAGAGCACGCGGCTTTGCCCAAAGGTCTCGAGCAACTTGATGAGCGCACTGGTGTCACCCGAGCCCGTGGTGTAGGACACCGACAAGGTCTTGGGGTCAATGGCGTTTTGAAAGTTGGTGACATTGGGGCGCAAGAACCTGAAATTGGTGCCGCGCAACGCGCCGTTGGTGACCAGCAGATCCCATTGGATGCCTTGTTCCGACGATTGATTGAGGTTGACCTCGACGACGGTGGCTTCAATCATCACCTGGCGCCGTGCATTGGCAATGATGCTGTCGATGTATTGCCGGATTTGTGCGTGACCTTTGGAGGTGGTGATCACCGACATCATTCCCCCTTCGCGATTGACCAGCACGTTGGTCAGCGTGATGGCACCGTTGCCGCCACTGTCATTGTTGACACTGCAGTTCAACTCCTTGCCTGAGCCCATGATCTGGGCCATGAGTTCATTGGGGTTGGATTTGTTGTCGTTGAGCGAATTGCCCTGGCCGTTGTTGCCAGCGGCGCCCTCGGATTTGTTGCCGCCCTGGTTGTTGGTGTTGCGCGACCAGGACGATGACAGCGCTGTGGCAATGCGCAGGCGCTCAAGGCGTTCCCGGCGGAACTCTTCCTTGTTCATCTCCTGGCGATGTTGTTCGTAGGACTGGTTGGCGCGCCCCGCGATCAGACAGACGTTGGAGGAGAGGGTCTGCCAAAAAAAGTTGACGCTGTTGGTGGTGTTGGTGCTGCTGGCCGAGCCGCTGGTGGTGCGGGTGCCCACATCGCGTGAACTTTCGGTGCGCGTGGTGGCGCGCTGGATGTTGACGTAGTCGACCGGGTAGTGCGCCAAATGGGGTTGATCGCTCACCACCGACAGCACCCTGCCGCGCAAGGTGTAGCGCAGGAAATGCTGTTGGGCGAGGCGATCGAGGATTTGCAGCAGGGTTTGATCGCGCACATTCATGGTGACGCGCACATCAATCCCGTTTTCGATGTCCACATTCAATTGCTGCCCCTGCGCCAGGGACATCAGCAGTTGATCGAGGGGGACATCTTTGACCGACAGGGTCAGAAGTTCTTGGGTGACCTGAGGCACAGGAGGTGCGGGGATGGCCGTGATCTGGGCCAATTCGGGCACATTGCGCGTCGCGTCCCTCACCCCAGCGGGGTTGATGTGTTCGGAGGACTCTTTCAGGGGCGGGCGTCCGAGGTTGGCGCACCCCGCCAACAACAACGCCACAGCCCCATGAATGATCCAGCCGGTATCAGTGCGCATGAACTTGAATGGTTTGACAGCCATCAACCACACAAGGCCTGATCAAAACTTCCACCCGCCTTCGCAGTTGGAGCCACCCGGATTGGCATAAGTGGAGTTCGCCACCGTGGCATTGATGCTCACGCAACCCGTGTTGGCCTCAGGCGTATCAAATCGGCTGAAACGGAACGAACCTTTGGCGGGGTTGCCATCGTCCGACTTGCGATCGGCTTCCACCAGCACGGTGGCCGGGATGAGGCCACCCAATGACAGGAACAGGTTGCTTCCCGCTGTGGTATCGAGATAGGTGTCGTCAGCCCCCGTGGTGCTGCTGCTGGCCGTGCCCAGGCGCAATACGCCACCAAACACATTGGTGGGGGAATTGTTGATGGTGGGGTTTTCGATGTTGGTGGCATTGCAACTGCCGCAACTGATGAAGCCAGTCACCGTGAGGTTTTGGAAGGCCACTGGGGAATCGAGACTGATGGTGGCCATGCCGTCACCGCCCCAGGTCCCCCCCACCAAACCCAAGCCGTAGGTGGCGGCTTGTTGGGCGGTCAGGTCGCCCGGAATGGTCTTGTAGCGATCCAGAAAACCCAGGTAAGCCGTCTGAATGGAGGATTTCTGATCAAGGAGGTTGCGTACCCTAGCGGATGACAGCAATTCCTGTCCGCGCAAAATGCCACCAATGAGCAAACCCAGGATCATCAGAACAATGGCAATTTCCACTAGAGTGAAACCAGCTTGACGTGATGCAAGAGAATTATTTTTCATGCTACCTCCTATGAATGTGGTATCTAATTATTACATCTAAAGATAAGAACTCATACTGAATAGGTATTTTCACCTAGTCGTTTTTTGAACAAAAACTCAAAATAAGATGCCGCTAATGCACTTTGAAGCCGTTCTATTTGATTGCGATGGGGTCCTGGTCGACAGCGAACCCATCACCAACCGGGTCCTGCGCGAGATGCTGATGGAGTTGGGTTGGCCCATCAGCGTGGACGAGTGCGAGGCCCTGTTCATCGGCCACACCGTGAGAACGCGCAAGGACTTGATCGAAGCCCACACGGGCAAGCCCTTCACCGAGGACTGGTTGCAATCGTTCTACGAACGCCGCAATGCGGCGTTGCGCCTCGAGCTCCAGGCGGTGGAGGGGGCGCTGCAGGCGGTGAAGGCCGCACACCGCTTCACCCAAGGCCGCATTGCCTGCGCCTCGGGCGCAGACCGGCTCAAGGTGGAAATGCAATTGAAGATGGCGGGCATGAGCGACTGGTTTGGCCCCCATGTCTACAGCGGCCATGAAACCCCGCGCAGCAAACCCTTCCCCGATGTCTACCTCGCCGCCGCCGCGGCGCTGGGCGTTGAGCCGGGGCGGTGTTTGGTGATTGAAGACACGCCCACAGGGGCGCAAGCAGGGCTGGCCGCAGGCGCGACCGTTTGGGGCTATGCACCCCCTGGCAGTCGTCAGCCACTGGACACGCTGGGCCTCGCGCGCTGCTTTTCACACATGAACGAGCTGGCCGCCGCCTTGCAACTCAGGGCTTGAGCCGATAAGGCTCCTCAAAGTCCAAGAAGTCTTTTTCTGCCAGCGCATCTGCAACCCAGGCCTTGACCCCGGGGAGTTCACACACACGCTGCGCGTAGGCCTGCGCGGCTTCGCTCAAGGGCAAGGCGTAGGTACGCATGCGCATGACCACCGGTGCAAAAAACGCATCCGCAATGCTGAAGTCGCCAAACAGCATGGGTCCACCGTGGCGCTGGAGTTGCTCAGACCACATCTGGTCGATGCGGGTGACATCGGCTCGCAAGGCCGCCACATCGCGCCACTTGAGCGCGCCAATCTGGGGCAGTTGGGCTTCGATGTTCATGGGGCAGTTGGACCTCAAACCGATAAAGCCGCTGTGCATTTCCGCGCACAGGCTGCGCGCCCGCGCCCGCTCACCCGCATCGCGCGGCCACAGGTGGCGGTCCGCCTGGGTTTCAGCCAGGTATTCGGCAATCGCCAGGCTGTCCCAGATCAGCCGCTCACCGTCTTGCAACACCGGCACCCGCCCCACCGGCGTGAGTGAACGCAAGGTGCTTTTGAATTGGGAGTCGTCGCTAAAGCTGTCAAAGCGCACCTTGACTTCCTCGAAGGGGATGCCCGCCTGTTTGAGCAAGACCCAGGGGCGCATGGACCAGGAGGAATAGTTTTTGTTGCCGATGAAGAGTTTCATGTGAGGCTCCCGCAAAGTGACAAGGTGAAGGGCTGAGGGTTTGACAACGTGGGCTGCGAATATAACGGTCAGCCACCACCCGGCTCACCCGCTGCGCTCAAGGCGATGCATGCCTGCGGGCTTCGTCGGGGGTTTGCCCCGTCCAGTGCTTGAAGGCGCGCGAGAAACTTTTTTCGTGGCGCATGCCCACTTCGGCAGCGATGCGGGCAATGGGCCAGGATGTGGTTCTGAGCAACGCCAGCGCCTTGTCGCGACGAACCCGGTCTTTGAGGGCTTGCAAGGTCTCGCCTTCTTCTTTGAGTTGACGATGCAGGGTGCGTTCGGACACATTCAGCTGGGCGGCCAGGCCATCGGCGCGGCGCATGAGCTCGGGTTGTTCGCGCAAGGCCTCGCGCACCCTGTCCACCAGCAAGCGGTCGCGCCGGTAGGGGCGCACGGTGAGCACCAGCGCACGCTTGAGCATGCGCTGCAAGGCCTGCTCATCGCGCCGGATGGGCAACTGCAAATAGCCGGCGTCAAAGCCCATGCGGCTTTGCGCCGCCTCGAATTGAACAGGACCCTCAAACAAGATGGCATAGCTGTCGTGGTGAGCCGGTGCTGCATAGGCCAGCTCCACCGCCTTCAGGGGGATGCGCGAATCGGTGAGCCAGCAGGCCACGCCCAAGGCATTGCGCAACAGGGACACGGTACAGAACTCGCGATACACGCCCAGATCGTGCCGCTCGGGATGTTCCTGCAAGCCCAGCCATGCGACCGATCCTTCTTGCGTCACCGACAGGCTCACATCCTGGGTGAGCAAGCCGTGGTGCCTGCACCAGCGCGCCAAGGCCAGGCCCAGGTTGGGCGAGGTGAGGCAGGCCCGAACCAGCAAGCCATAACTGCCCCAGGGCAGTCGGCGGCTGAACCAACCCAGGGCTTCGTCGTCGAGCTCGCGCATGGCCGCCTCGGAGAACCACTCCATTTGCAAGGCCGTCACACGGCCTTGGGGTTTGGCAAGGTCTACTGGCGTGATTTGTGCCTTGGCCAAGGCGGTGGTCGCGCGCATGCCCCGGTCCTCATAAGCCAGAACCATCATCCGAATGAAGGCCATGGGGGTTTCTGCGCGCATGGGTCATTGTGGCAGGATTTGCAACCATTCTGACGCCCAGACCCTGGACCGCCCCATTAAGCTAATGCGCCATCAGCGTCTTCGATTTCAAGGAATCCCATGGCCATCCTGTCTTCCCAACTTCAGGTCCGCAGCGCCGACTTCCAGGCCAACGCCAAAGCCATGCAGGGCTTGGTGAGTGACTTGCAACAGCGCTATGCCCAGGTCGAGCTCGGCGGCGGCGAGGCCGCCCGCGCCAAACACACGGCCAGGGGCAAGCTGCTGCCGCGCGAGCGTGTGAGCCAGCTCATCGACCCCGGCACTGCCTTTTTGGAGCTCTCTCCCCTGGCGGCCCTGGACATGTACGACAACGACGCGCCCAGTGCGGGTGTGATCACCGGCATTGGCCGGGTTCAGGGCGTGGAGTGCCTCATCGTCTGCAACGATGCCACTGTCAAAGGGGGCACCTATTTCCCGATGACGGTGAAAAAACATTTGCGCGCCCAGGAGATCGCCCAACAAAACCGGCTGCCTTGCATTTACCTGGTCGATTCAGGCGGAGCCAACCTGCCCAATCAGGATGAGGTCTTCCCGGACCGCGATCACTTCGGTCGCATCTTCTTCAACCAGGCCAACATGAGTGCCCAGGGCATTGCACAAATTGCCGTGGTCATGGGTTCGTGCACAGCCGGTGGCGCATACGTGCCCGCCATGAGCGACGAGACCATCATCGTCAAGAACCAGGGCACGATTTTTCTCGGCGGTCCTCCCCTGGTCAAAGCGGCCACGGGCGAAGTGGTGAGCGCCGAAGACCTGGGCGGTGGCGATGTGCACACCCGCTTGTCGGGCGTGGCAGACCACCTCGCGCACAACGACGGCCACGCCTTGGCCTTGGCCCGCGAAGCCGTGGGGCACCTCAAGCGCAACAAGTCTTACCCGTGGGCCTTGCAAGACGCGCGGCCACCGCGCTTTGATGCCAGCGAGCTGCACGGTGTGATCCCCACCGATTCGCGCAAGCCCTTTGATGTGCGCGAAGTCATTGCCCGCATCGTGGACGACTCGGACTTTCACGAATTCAAGCCCCGCTTTGGCACCACGCTGGTGTGCGGCTTTGCCCACATCGAAGGCATGCCCGTGGGCATCATTGCCAACAACGGGATTTTGTTCAGTGAAAGCGCCTTGAAGGGCGCGCACTTCATCGAGCTGTGCTGCCAGCGAAAAATCCCCTTGGTGTTTTTGCAGAACATCACCGGCTTCATGGTCGGGCGCAAATACGAAAACGAGGGCATTGCCCGCAATGGCGCCAAGATGGTCACGGCGGTGGCCTGTGCCCAGGTGCCCAAGTTCACCATCATCATTGGCGGCAGTTTTGGGGCGGGCAACTACGGCATGTGCGGCCGCGCCTACAGTCCCCGCTTTTTGTGGATGTGGCCCAACGCCCGCATCAGCGTCATGGGCGGCGAGCAAGCCGCCAGCGTGCTGGCCACGGTCAAGCGCGACGGCATCGAGGCCAAAGGCGGCCAGTGGAGCGCCGAAGAGGAGCAGGCTTTCAAAGACCCCATCCGCCAGCAGTACGAACACCAGGGGCATCCCTATTACGCCACCGCACGCCTGTGGGATGACGGCGTGATCGACCCCGCCGACACTCGCCGCGTGCTGGCCTTGGGCTTGAGCGCCTCGCTCAATGCCCCGATTCCAGAAACCACCTTTGGTGTGTTTCGCATGTAAGCCCCCATCACCCTGTTTTGAAAGAGACCCATCATGAGCAACAAACTCACTGTCCAGATCGAATCGGGTGTGGGGCGCATCACGCTCAATCGCCCCGAATTGCGCAACGCTTTCGACAGCGGCTTCATCGCTGAACTCAACCAGGCCGTGACCCAGTTGGCCACCGACTCTCAGGTCCGTGTGCTGGTGCTGGGTGCCCATGGCGAGGCCTTTTGCGCGGGCGCGGACCTCAACTGGATGCGGTCGGTGGCCGACTACACGCACGAGCAAAACGTCCAAGACGCCTCAGGTCTGGCGCAGATGCTCAACACCTTGTACACCTGCCCCAAGCCCACCATTGCCCGCGTGCAGGGCGACACCTATGCCGGCGGCATGGGGTTGGTCTCGGCGTGCGATGTGGTGGTCAGTGTGGACACCGCGCACTTTTGTCTCTCCGAGGTCAAGCTCGGCCTCATCCCCGCAACCATCAGCCCCTATGTGATCCGCGCCATGGGGCCACGCGCGGCGCACCGCTATGCCCTCACCGCAGAGCGCTTCAATGCCCACGAAGCCCGCCGCATTGGCCTGGTCCACGAAGTGGTGAGCGCCCAAGCCCTGGATGAGCAAGTGGCGCTGTGGGTCAAAGCCTTTTTGTCGGCCAGCCCGCAAGCCTTGGCCAGTTGCAAGCGACTCTTGCACGACGTGGCGCACGAGCCCATCGACGCAGGGCTCATGCAAATGACCGCTCGCGCGATTGCACAAAGCCGCGCCAGCGAAGACGGCAAAGACGGCGTTCAGGCCTTCCTGAACAAGCGCAAACCCCATTGGCTGACCTGAAGGAAGCTGGACATGTTTGAAAAAATCCTCATCGCCAACCGTGGCGAAATCGCTTGCCGCGTGGCAGCCACCGCTCGGCGCATGGGCGTGCGCACCGTGGCGGTGTATTCCGACGCCGACGCCCAGGCCGCTCACGTCCAGGCCTGCGACCAGGCCGTGTGGATCGGCGAGGCCGCGCCGGCCAAAAGCTATTTGCTGGGCGAGCGCATCATCCAGGCGGCCCTGCAAACCGGTGCGCAAGCCATCCATCCGGGCTATGGCTTTCTCAGCGAGAACCCGGCTTTTGCACAGGCCTGTGTGCAAGCGGGTCTGGTGCTCATCGGTCCGCCCGCATCGGCCATGCAGGCCATGGGTTTGAAGGCCGAGTCCAAGCGCCTCATGGCGGCGGCTGGTGTGCCACTGGTGCCGGGTTACCACGGCGAAGATCAGTCCCCCGACGTGCTGCAACGCGAGGCCAATGCCATGGGTTACCCCGTGCTCATCAAAGCCAGCGCCGGCGGCGGCGGCAAGGGCATGCGCATCGTCGAGCGAGCCGAGGATTTCGCGGCCGCCCTGGCTTCGTGCCAGCGTGAAGGGCAAAACAGTTTTGGCAACCCCAATGTGCTCATCGAGAAATACGTTCAACGCCCGCGCCACATCGAAATCCAGGTTTTTGCCGACACCCACGGCCAGACCCTGCACCTGTTCGAGCGCGATTGTTCGGTGCAACGCCGACATCAAAAGGTGCTCGAAGAGGCGCCTGCGCCCGGCCTGAGTGCCGAGCTGCGCGAGCGCATGGGTCAAGCCGCCGTGGCGGCCGCGCGCGCGGTGGGTTATGTGGGCGCGGGCACGGTGGAATTCATCGTCGAGCAAAGCGCCAAGGGCATGGACTTCTTCTTCATGGAGATGAACACCCGCTTGCAGGTTGAACATCCGGTGACCGAAGCCATCACGGGGCTGGACCTGGTGGAGTGGCAGCTACGTGTTGCAGCGGGCGAGGCCTTGCCGCTCACGCAAGCGCAGATTCAACTCCAAGGGCATGCCATCGAGGCACGCATCTGCGCCGAGAGCCCGGAGCGCGATTTCCTGCCCGCCACGGGCCGCTTGCAGGTGTTGCGCGTGCCCGCCAGCGTGTCCTTCACCCCGGGCGATGTGCGATGGGACAGCGGCGTAAGAGCAGGCGACACCATCACGCCCAACTACGACCCCATGATCGCCAAGCTCATCGTGCATGGGCGCGACCGCGAGCAAGCCTTGCGCCGACTCGACCAGGCCTTGCGCGAATTGAATGTGGTGGGGCTAGACACCAACATCGATGCGCTGCGTCGCATCGTCAATTGCCGCTCCTTTGCCCAGGCGGACCTGGACACCGCCCTCATTGCCCGCGAGCGCGAGGCCATCCTCTCGCCCTTGCCCGCCAGTGCAGCCCAGCAGGCCGCACTCAGTGTGCTGGCCGTGGTGAACGCCCAGCGTCAGCACGGCGTGCGCGGCGAGCAAGACATCTGGAGCCGCACCGATGCATGGCAGGCCTGGGGACAGCGCAGCGCCGTGGCCCAGTTCGAGGTGACGGGTGCGGCACCCATGCAGATCCACACCGTGAGCGAAAAGCAAGGCCACACCATGGCCACCTGCCATGGCGAGACTGCGCCCTTGTCGGCGCAAGCCCTGCACGACGAAGGCGGCGAGTGGACCCTGCAATGGGGGCGCACGCGCTGGCGTGCCAGCGTGCATGCGGTCTTGCCCCTGGCTCAACCCGGACAGCCACAGGCCTGGATGGTCAAGCTCGACGCTGGCAGTTGCCGCGTGGTGGCGCAGCCCAGCTGGACACGGCCCGAGGCTGCAGCGGGCGCGGGCGGCGGGCTCACTTCACCCATGCCGGGCAAGGTGGTGTCCTTTGCGGTCAAGGCGGGCGACAGCGTCAAAGCTGGGCAAGCCGTGGCCGTGGTCGAGGCCATGAAGATGGAGCACACCCTGCACGCACCGCACGACGGCACGGTGGCCGAATTGTTTTTCGCGCCCGGTGACCTCGTGGCCGAAGGCGACCCCTTGCTCAAGCTCGACAAGGCCTGATGCCCTTGCGTCAGGAGCCCGGGGGGGCTTGCATGCGCTTGCGCTAGCATGAGGCGCTGAATTCGACAAGGAGCACCCGTGTCACTGCCCAAAGTTGTCCACCTCACCGATGTCGGTCCGCGCGACGGCCTGCAAAACGAAAAGCAGCCGGTGCCTGCCGCAGTCAAGATCGAGCTGGTGCATCGCCTGCAAGATGCCGGCCTCAAGGAAATTGAAGCCACCAGCTTTGTGTCGCCCAAGTGGGTGCCCCAGATGGCCGACAACGCCGAGGTGATGGCGGGCATCCAGCGCCGCCCAGGCGTGCGCTATTCGGTGCTCACCCCCAACATGAAGGGCTATGAAGCCGCTGTGCTCACCCGACCCGACGAGATCGTCGTCTTTGGTGCGGCCTCCGAAGCCTTCAGTCAAAAGAACATCAACTGCTCCATGGCCGAAAGCATTGCCCGCTTTGAGCCCGTGGTGCGCGCAGCGCTCGATGCGGGCCTAGGCGTGCGTGGCGCGATCTCCGTGGCGGTGGGCTGCCCCTATGCGGGCGAGGTGCCCGCTGCCAACGTCGAAGCCATGAGCCGCATGATGAAAGACATTGGTGTGCCGCTGGTGGTGGTGTGCGACACCATTGGCGTGGGCACACCCAATAAAACCCAGGCCGCCATGGAGGCTGCGCTCAAGCACTACGACATCGACCATGTGGCGGGGCATTTCCACGACACCTACGGCCTGGCACTGGCCAACACCCTGGCCTCGCTGGAGATGGGCGTCTATCAATACGATGCAGCCGTTGGCGGTTTAGGGGGCTGTCCTTATGCCAAAGGGGCCACCGGCAATGTGGCCACCGAAGATGTGGTGTTCATGATGCAAGGCATGGGCATTGAGACCGGCATCGATCTGGACAAGCTGGTTGACGCCGCACAGTTCATCAGCGAGGCCCTGGGTCGCCCGCTGGCGTCCCGCGTGGGTCGCGCCATTCTCAACAAGCGCGCGGCATGAACGCCCACTGGCATCAGCAGCTCACGCACCGCTGGCAGCAGGTCCAGGCCATGCCATCGACCGAGCATCCGCCATCGCCTTGCCTGTCGGTGTGTGTGATGAACCCCGTGAACAACGAATGCCACGGTTGCTTGCGCACCCTCGACGAAATCGCCCGCTGGGGCAGTGCGTCCGCGTCGGAGCAACACGCCATCTGGCGTCGCCTGGGGGCTCAACTGGAGTCTGGCCCCCCATGAAACACATCACCTTTTATCTGGATTTCATCTCGCCCTACGCCTACCTCGCATTTGAGCGTTTGCCCCAGGCCCTCGAAGGCATTAGCCACGAGGTGCGCTACACCCCCATCGTCTTTGGGGCCTTGCTCAAGCATCACGGCCAGCTGGGACCGGCCGAAATGGCGGGCAAGCGCGAGTGGACTTACCGGCAGGTGCTCTGGTTGGCGCATCAGCTGGGCGTGCCCCTGCATATGCCTCTGCATCACCCGTTTCCATCGCTGGACCTGTTGCGCCTGTCGGTGGCCGCAGGTTCCGATGGCTTGCCGGGGCGCTGGGTGTGTGAGCAAGTGTTTCACCATGTCTGGCATGGCGGGCGCGACGCCGCCGATCCGCAGCGTCTGGCCGAGCTGGCGCAACAGCTCAACCCATTGCGAGACCCGCAATCGGTGGAGGTCAAGCAGCAGCTTCGCCAATTCACCGATGCTGCCATTGCGCAGCAAGTGTTTGGGGTCCCCACGTTCGTGGTGGATGGCAAGGTGTTCTGGGGCCTCGATGCTCTGCCCATGCTTCGGGCCTATTTGTTGGGCGATGCCTGGTTTGATGCGCCGCACTGGGATGAGGTTGAGCGCAACACGCCATCCATCACTCGCCAACCTCGCTGAAAAATTTTTTCCATAAAAAAAGCCCGCCGAAGCGGGCTTTTCATGCAGGGCTGTGACGCCCTCGCATCAGGTTGCCTTGGTGTTGATGTCGTTATCCAGACTGGGGTAGCGCACGTGCTCGACCAGTTCCTGGATCTCGCGACGTGGCTGGGGTGTGAGTAAGCTCACGATGATGATGAGGGCAAAGCCCAGCGGCACACCAAAGACGCCAGCGGAGATCGGCTGAATGCCCCACCAAAGTTCGATGGGCGAGGTCACGCCGAAGATGCCGCGCAACCAGGGTTGGGTGGTCACCATGTAATAGAAGGTGACGCCCAGTCCGCCGATCATGCCAACGACAGCACCCCACTTGGTGGCGCGTTTCCAGAAGATGCCCAATGACAACGCCGGGAAGAAGGCTGCCGCAGCGAACGAGAAAGCCGCAGAAACCAGGAACAAGATGTCCGCCGGTTTTTGAGCCGCCACATAAGCTGCCGCCAAGGCCACCACCAGCAACAGGATCTTGGAGATCATGACGCGGCGGGACGTGGGTGCATGGGGGTCGATCATCTTGTAGTACAGGTCGTGCGACAAGGCGTTGGCGATGGTGAGCAGCAAGCCGTCGGCAGTGGACAGCGCCGCTGCCAAACCCCCTGCGGCCACCATCCCGGAGATCACATAGGGCAGACCACCGATTTCCGGCGTGGCCAGCACCACGATGTCACCGCCGATGCGCATTTCACCCAACTGCAAGATACCGTCCTTGTTGACATCGGTGACCGACAACAAGGCCGGGTCCACTGATGCCCACTGACCCACCCAGGCTGGGAGCTTGTCAAACGGCGTGCCCACCAGGACGGAGAACACTTCGTATTTGACCAACACCGCCAGCGCAGGGGCTGTGAAGTACAGCAAGAAGATGAAGAACAGCGACCAGGTCACCGAACTGCGCGCTTGTTTCACCGAGGGGGTGGTGTAGTAGCGCATCAGGATGTGCGGCAACGCAGCCGTGCCCACCATCAGGCAGAACACCAGAGCCAAGAAATTGCGGCGTGAGGTGTCGTAGGTGTCCTTGGCTTTCTGGTCACCGTTGGGGTCACCCGCAAATTGCGTGGCATGACGAGGCATGCCAGCCAGGGGCTTGGCACGGGCTTCGTTGGTCGTTTTGTCGCGGGTCCAGGCAGCTTTGGCCGCTTCTTCGCTGGCAGGTACAGCAGCCAATGCCTTTTTGGCAGCGGCCAGCTCAGCCTCGGGCGCATTTGAAGCCGTGAGGTCTTGCACCTTCTTCTCGGCATCGGCCTTGGCAGCGGCAAGCGCAGCGGGCACATCCTTGAGCTTTTCGGTTGCTTCGTCAGCACGCTGCTTGAAGATGGCAATGACTTCTTTCTCTTTCGGATCATCGATCAGGGCTTTTTCCTTCTCGGTCACCTTCATGAGCTGTTGGCCATAAATAATTTGCGGAACGGGCACACCGGTCTGCTTGACCGACAGCCACACCACAGGGATCAAGTAAGCCACGATCAGGATGATGTACTGAGCCACCTGTGTCCAGGTCACTGCACGCATGCCACCCAGGAACGAGCAGACCAGAATGCCGCCCAGCCCCAGAAAGATGCCCAGCTCGAACGCCACACCGGTGAGGCGGGTGGTGATCAGACCTACGCCATAGATCTGCGCCACCACATAGGTGAATGAGCATAGGATGGCAGCCAAAATCCCCAGTAAGCGGGGCAGGTTGCCGTCATAGCGTGCGCCCAGAAAGTCCGGGATGGTGAACTGGCCAAACTTGCGAAGGTAGGGTGCCAGGAACAGCGCCACCAGGCAGTAGCCCCCTGTCCATCCCATGATGAAAGCCAAGCCCCCATAGCCGGTCAGGTAGAGCGTACCCGCCATGCCAATGAAGGAGGCGGCACTCATCCAGTCAGCGCCGGTGGCCATGCCGTTGTAAATGGCAGGGACGCGGCGGCCGGCCACATAGTATTCGGCTGCGTCGTTGGTTCGGCTCATCACCCCGATGCCCGCATAGAGCAACACGGTGGCGGCCAAAAAGATGTAGCCAATCCAGTTACGGGGCAAGCCCATTTGTTCCAGGATGGCCAACACAATCACAAAGGCAACGAAGCCCCCCGTGTACCAGGAGTACACCTTGTTGAGTTGCTTCTTGAATGCAGCGTTGCTGCCGGCGGAGAACATGCCGCCATCATCAGGTGCCATTCCAGCCATGTCAGTCCTCCTCGACTTCAGCTACGCCATGCTCTTGATCGAGCTTGTTCATGTAATGGGCGTAGTACCAAATGATGATCACGTAAACAACCAACGAGCCCTGGGCGGCCATCCAGAAACTGAATGGCCATCCAAAGAAGTTGAAATTGAGTTCGCGCGCGTAAAACGAGACCACAAAAGTCACGACGAACCAAATGGCCAGCAACACTGAAGTGATATTCAGGTTTTTTTGCCAATACGCTCGATGCGATTCGGTCAGCTCCATGGATGTCTCCTGTGAAACGCCCCTTGGGGGCAACTAGCGGTTGCGAGCTGGTTTTCAGGCCTGCTCGTTGCAACCCAACCGCTCCTAGGTCCGGCCAGTGGGCAATCCGATCCCGGTTTCGCGCATCAGCTCGGCCGCGACCTTGGGTTCGAACCCATTGAGGTGCCGAATGATCTTCAGCACTTCATCGGGCTCCTGGCGTTGTTCATGAATCCTGGCCAGCTCGACCCAGCCGTGGGGACTCATGGGTTGCAATTCGGTGTTGCGCGTGAGCGCTTGGATGGCCTCATCGTGGCGGCCTAGGCGATGCAGGCACAGGCCCATGCCAAACCAGGCGCGATCCAACTCAGGGTTGAGCGTGACGGCTTGGCGGAAGGCTTCACAGGCCTCGGCGTGACGTTGTGCTTGCTCCAGAAGGAATCCCAGATTGAACCAGTCAGAAGCTTGGCAACCGGGCTGTCGGGTCAGCCAGTCGTAATCGGTGAGGGCCTCGCGCAAGCGGCCGCTCTGTGCCAGCAGGTGGGCGCGGCTCGACACCCATTCGAGCCGCAGGCCGTGGTCATCGATGAGTGCTTGCCAGATGGTCAAAGCGCGATCGCTCAACCCCAGGGTGAGCCAGGCAATGGCCTGCCAGTGACGCAGCCGCAAGGCGAAGCTGGAATTGCTCATTTGCAACCCACCATGTTGACGCTGATGCAGTGCTCGATCTTGGCCAATGTGATCGCGATGTAAATCACCGCCATGACAAAGAAGGCCACAAAGCCATGGTGCTGGGGGGCCACGCGTGCAGGTGCCAAGCGACGAGCGATCGCCATCCAGGGTTTGTTCAAAACCTGGAACAACTGGTAAAACAGGTTGGTATCCCGCTTTTGGCCGGACAACAAAAACAGCAGGCCTTGACCCGCCAAGGCCAGCAAACCGATGTAAACCAGCAGTTGAAGAACGTTCAATATGACAAGCATTGGGCCTCTTTGCAAGGAATGTGGGCACTGTGTGGATACCGCCTTACCGATTTCTTACACTGACACCACCCATAGGGCAAACACCGAGGTTTCGTCCTAAGATTTCTCGCCAATTCACGCTTGAATGACTCAGGAGCCGCCTATGTCAACAGAAACAGTGGGGTCATTCATTCACCTCTTGACCCGTGAACTGAATCAGCACCAACCCTTTTCCCGCATGGACAGTGCACAGGTTCGCCGAATTGCGAGCCTGGCCCAGGAGCGCTATGCCGCACCGGGCACGGCGGTATGGGGTCCAGAGCAAGGCGTGCCCACAACATTGTGTTGGTTGCGGCAAGGTCGCATGGTGGGCGAACGCACCGTAGAGGGTCAGGCGCAACACGCTTTTGAACTCGAGGCGGGCGATTTCTGGCCTACGGCAGCACTGATGTCGCAGCGTCCGAGCACCACGCGTTACCGGGCTGAGACCGATTGTTTCTATTTGAGCTTTCCCTGGCCTGCGGTCCAAGCCCTGATGGCCGAGTCAGTGCCCTTGGCCGATCACCTGATTCAGCGAGTCCAGACCATCTTGCAGGCAACTCGCGACAAGTTGCGGCAGGAGTTGCAATCCCACCTGGGCCAGGGCGCTGACCTGGAGCGCCACCTCAGTGACCTGCCCGACAAAACGGTGCTCATGGTGTCAGCGTCCCTGACGATTCGCGCGGTTCTCGAGCACATGCATGCCCGCAATGTGGGCTCGGCCTTGCTGACCGATGACAAGCAAACCGTTTGCGGCATCCTCACGCGACGCGATGTGCTCCAGCGCGTCACCCTTGCCGAAAAGCCGTTGTCTGCGCCCGTTCACGAGGTGATGAGTGCGCCGGTGCATTGCATCGAGTCCACCCGCCTGCTGGCCGATGCCGCTCTCTTGATGACGCGCCACGGTATTCGGCACGTCCCGGTGGTCAGCCAGGGTCGGGTGGTCAATATCGTGTCCGAGCATGACCTGTTTGCCATTCAACAGCAATCGATTCGACAAGTCAGCAATCAGATCCATGCGGCTGAGGGCTTGACACAGTTTCAGGATGCCGCCCACAGCATTCGAGAATTCGCCCGTCACCTGATGACCCAGGGCACTTCGCCACGTGCACTCACCCGCCTCATCAGTACGCTCAACGACCGCTTGAGTGAGCGCATCATCCGCTGGCAACTCTCAGAGGCTGGCCTGGCCGAACAAGACATGTGTTGGCTTGCCCTAGGCTCCGAGGGGCGCGAAGAACAGACCATCGCCACGGATCAGGACAACGCCTTGATCTTCATGAGCGACGAGCCCGATCGCCAGCGACCGCGTTGGATGGCATTTGCCTCACAAGTGAATCAGGCGCTCGATGCCTGCGGCTACCCCTTGTGCACCGGCGGTGTCATGGCCTCACGTGAAGCCTGGTGTCAGTCCCTGAACGAATGGCGCTCACATGCCTTGCACTGGATCCATCGCGCAAATCCCGAGGACCTGCTCAAGGCCTCGATTTTTTTTGACCTTAGGGCCTTGGTGGGGCGCGCTGATTGGGCCAACAACCTGCACACAGCCATCACCTCGGCAATTGCCGCCACACCCCGTTTCATTCATGCCTGGGTGGCGCGGCACCTAGAGACGGGTGTTGCGCTCAATTGGCTTGGGGGATTACAGGCCCAAACCCACGAAGGGCAAGACATCATTGATGTCAAGCTGCACGGCACCGCCATCGTGGTGGATGCGGCTCGCATCCTGGCACTTTCGCAAGGCCTGCAGGCCACCTCCACGCATGCACGGCTTGAGCAGGCAGGGGAGTCCCTGGGCATTCCGCAGGCCGAGTTCAAAGGATGGATGAGCGCGCTGGATCATTTGCAACTGCTCAGACTCAAGCGACAGATCCTGGTTGATGTCCATGTTGGCAACGCCAACCAGATTCCGTTGGCCGACCTCAACCTGTTAGACCGCCAAATGCTCAAGTCAGCATTTCAGTCGATTCGAACGCTACAGCAACGCCTGGAAATGGATCACACCCAATGATGAAGCGATGGCTCTCATGGGGCGCCAAGCGCAAACCGATCAGCGAATCGCGCTGGGTTGTGATCGATGTCGAGACCACGGGGCTTGACCCCAGTCACGACGACCTGTTGTGCATCGCTGGTGTGGCCATGCGGCGAGATGCGGCCGGTTGGACCCTGGATCATGGCGATCACTTTCAAGTGGTGTTGAAGCAGGCGGTTCATCGGGCTAGCGAAACCAATGTTCTGCTGCACGGCATCGGGTGGGGCGCTCAACAGCAAGGCCGACCAAGGGCAGAGGCATTAGGGGCGTTTCAATCGTGGGTGGGCGATGCGCTGCTGGTTGCCTTTCACGCTGACTTTGACCGCGCCTTCATTGAACGGGCTCATCGCCTCGAACAAATTGCACCACCTGAGTGGACCTGGATGGATCTGGCCGATGTCCTGCCCGGTACGTTTCTCACCCAACCCCAGCGTTCACTCGATGATTGGATGTCGCAGTTGGGCGTGCAGTGTGTCAAACGTCATCAGGCTGCGGCCGATGTTTGGGCCACGGCACAACTCTTTCTCATGGCGGCTTCGCACCGACCAGGCGCGCGAGACTGGCGAGTCAGCGACTGGATTCATGCAGCCGATCAGGGGCGATGGTTGCGGCGCATGCAATCTGCAAGATGAACAGAACATCGTTCATGCGGCTCCCTATCGTTGACATGTCTTACTTGAAAATGACGAAAACCGCGTACGCCACCTAGTGTCATTCCTAATGTCTTTCTGACGCTCAGGTAAGGAATGGGTCAGAGTCCTCCGCGATAGTGGTTGCGTTGTCAAAACGACAATTCAATCAAGGAGACTCTCTTATGTCAGCGACACACGCAGAGCCACGTCCGATGACCGGTGAAGAAAAGAAGGTGATCTTTGCTTCTTCACTGGGCACCGTGTTCGAGTGGTACGACTTTTACCTTTACGGTTCTTTGGCCGCCATCATTGCCAAGCAGTTCTTCAGCGGCCTTGATGCGGGCTCCGCCTTCATCTTTGCGCTGTTGGCGTTTGCAGCAGGCTTCATCGTGCGTCCTTTTGGCGCTTTGGTGTTTGGTCGTCTGGGCGACATGATCGGTCGCAAATACACCTTCTTGGTGACCATCCTGATCATGGGTTTGTCCACCTTCATCGTGGGTGTGCTCCCCAACTACGCCAGCATTGGTGTGGCCGCTCCGGTGATCCTGATCGTTTTGCGTTTGCTCCAAGGCTTGGCTTTGGGTGGTGAATACGGTGGCGCAGCCACCTACGTGGCCGAGCACGCGCCTCACGGCAAGCGTGGTGCCTACACCGCCTGGATTCAAACCACTGCAACGCTGGGCTTGTTCCTGTCGCTGATGGTGATTCTGGGTACCCGTACCGCCATGGGCGAAGAAGCCTTTGCCGATTGGGGCTGGCGCATTCCCTTCCTGGTGTCCATCCTCTTGCTGGGCATCTCGGTGTACATCCGCTTGCAGATGAACGAGTCACCTGCCTTCACCCGCATGAAGTCTGAGGGCAAGACCTCCAAGGCACCTTTGTCCGAATCTTTCGGTCAGTGGAAGAACCTCAAGATCGTGATCCTGGCCCTCATCGGTTTGACCGCTGGTCAGGCTGTGGTGTGGTACTCGGGTCAGTTCTATGCCCTGTTCTTCCTGACGCAAGCCCTCAAGGTGGATGGCGCAACCGCCAACATTCTGGTGGCTGCATCGCTGGTGATCGGCACGCCCTTCTTCATCGTGTTTGGCTCGCTGTCCGATCGCGTTGGCCGCAAGCCCATCATCATGCTGGGCTGCTTGCTGGCTGCTTTGACCTACTTCCCCGTTTTCGAAGCGCTCACCAAAGCGGCCAACCCCGCTCTGTATGAAGCTCAGAAAAACGGCAAGGTGGTGGTGATTGCAGATCCCGCTGAGTGTTCCTTCCAGTTCAACCCCACGGGCACCAAGAAGTTCACTTCTTCTTGCGACATCGGCAAGCAAAAGCTGGCCGCTGGCTCTGTGAGCTACACCAACGAAGCCGCACCTGCTGGTACCCCCGCCATCATCAAAGTGGGCGACACCACCATCAACGTGTTCCCCACGGCTGAAGAAATCGCTGCTGCTCGTGAAGGCGCTGCCAAGAAGCTCGAAGAGCTCAAGGCGGCCTCTCCGGTGGACGAAAAAGCGGTGAAAGATGCTGAAGCCAAGGCCAAGACCCTGGCTGACGATGGCAAGGTCAAAGACGCTGTCTTCTCAGGTGCACTGAGCGCAGCGCTCAAGGCTCACGGCTATCCCGCCAAGGCTGATCCCGCACAGGTGGACAAGGTCAAGATCACCATCATCCTCACCTACCTGGTGATCCTGGTGACCATGGTCTATGGCCCCATCGCCGCCATGCTGGTCGAGTTGTTCCCCACCCGCATCCGCTACACCTCCATGTCCTTGCCCTATCACATTGGCAACGGCTGGTTTGGCGGTCTGCTGCCCACGACGGCCTTCGCCATCGTGGCTCAGACGGGCAACATGTACAACGGCTTGTGGTATCCCATCATCATTGCGGCCATGACCTTCGTCATCGGCACCTTGTTTGTGCGTGAAACCAAAGACGTGGACATCTACGCCAACGACTGATTTGTAAGCTTCCCGGCAGGGGCCGGGGCTACATTCAAGCCCTCCTCACGGAGGGCTTTTTCATTTTTTCTGGAGACATCATGGTCAAGATCTTCATTGGTTTTCTGGTTTTTGCGGCGCTGGCCATGTACGTCATCTTCAAAGGTGGCGACAGCCTCGACATGGGTGGCGAGAAGCACGGTGCCGACGCGGTCCACGCTCCGGCCGACGCCAAACCTGCTGATGCAGCACCTGCTGCGCCAGCCGCACCCGCCGCTCCTGCTGCCCCCGCCAAAGCCCAGTGATGGGCCAGGGGCATGGCCCCTGCATCACGGTTGGCGTGCATCACCAAGGGTCCTTGCGACCCTTGCGTCGTTTGTGGCTTTCCCCTGCGCCTTCGCATTGGGCTTTCGAGGCCAGGTGAATCCCACCCCTCACTAGAATGTTTGCCTCATTGCGCAAAGAGGCCACCATGACTCAGGGACGCATCCGCATTCGCGGAGCTCGGCAACACAATCTCAAAAACCTGAATCTGGACCTGCTCACCGGTCAGCTCACGGTGGTCACCGGCCCCAGCGGCTCGGGCAAATCCAGTCTGGTGTTCGACACCTTGTACGCCGAGGGTCAGCGGCGCTACGTGGAAACCTTCAGCGCCTATGCGCGCCAGTTCCTCGACCGCATGGACAGGCCGCAGGTGGATGCCGTTGAAGGCGTTCCCCCCGCCATTGCCATCGACCAGACCAACCCCGTTCGCAGCTCGCGCTCCACCGTGGGCACCATGACCGAGCTCAACGACCACCTCAAGCTGCTGTTTGCGCGCTGTGCGCACCTGCACGATCGCGTCACCGGCGAGGCCGTGCGCGAAGACAACCCCCAAAGCATCTGGGCTGATTTGACGCAGCGCCTGGGCACCCAGTCGGCTCGCATCATCATCACCTTTCCCGTGGCCTTGCCCGCCAACACCACCGAGGACGAACTCACACAGTGGCTCAGCGCCAGCGGTTTCACCCGCGTGCACAGCGAACGACTGGAAGGCGAGCGCAAATGGCTGGATGTGGTGGCCGATCGCTTGCGCTGGCCGCAAGCCGAAGCCACCCGCGCCATGGAGGCGCTGGAGGTCGCGCTCAAGCGCGGAGCCGGGCATGTGGATGTGCATGTGGAGTGGATCCAGCCCGACGACGGGGCCGCCTCACCTTTGCCTGCGCCCTTGAAGCACTCTTATTCCAGTGGCCTGCATCACCCCGTGAGCGGGGCGCATTACAGCGCGCCCACGCCGTCGATGTTCTCGTTCAATTCGCCGGTGGGGGCATGCGACAGCTGCCGGGGCTTTGGCCGCGTGATCGGTGTGGACTGGGGCTTGGTGATCCCAGACGAGCGGCTCACCTTGCGCTCGGGCGCGATCAAGCCCATTCAGACCCCGGCCTGGAAAGAATGCCAGGACGATTTGATGCGCCACGCCGAATCAGCGGGCATCCCTCGCGATACGCCCTGGAGCAAACTCAGCCCCGAGCATCGTGAATGGGTCATCGAAGGCAGCCCCAACTGGAAAGGCCAGTGGAACAAGCAGTGGTATGGCATACGCCGCTTCTTTGCCTACCTGGAGTCCAAGGCCTACAAGATGCACATCCGCGTCTTGCTCTCCAAGTACCGCTCCTACACCACCTGCCCCGACTGCGCGGGCGCACGGCTCAAGACCGAAAGCCTCCTGTGGCGTTTGGGGCAGGGCCAAGGTGGCGACGGTCTCTTTCGGCGCTTTCGTCCGCAAGGCGTGCAATGGAGCGAGGACACCCTGCAGCAGTTGCCCGGCCTGAGCCTGCATGACCTCATGCTCATGCCCCTGTCTGACCTCAAGCAGTGGTTCGATGAATTTGCCGCTCAGCCCCAGACCTGGGGTCAAGCTGCCGCCGAACACCAGGCCATGCAGGTCTTGGTCGAAGAGATCCAGACCCGCCTGCGATTCCTCAATCATGTGGGTTTGGGTTACCTGACGCTGGATCGCCAAAGCCGCACGCTCTCGGGCGGCGAGGTGCAGCGCATCAACCTCACCACCGCACTGGGCACCTCGCTCACCAACACCTTGTTTGTGCTCGACGAGCCCAGCATTGGTCTGCACCCACGCGACATGGATCGCATCAACCAGGCCATGCTGAGGCTGCGCGATGCCGGCAACACCCTGGTGGTGGTGGAGCACGACCCGGCGGTGATGTGGGCGGCAGACCGCGTGATCGACATGGGGCCAGGACCAGGCGAGCGCGGTGGGCAAATTGTGTTTGACGGCACGCCCCAAGCCCTCAAGCAGGCCGACACGCTCACGGGTCAGTACCTGGGCGCACGCAAGCACGTGGGCATGGGGCTCAAGCGGCTGGTGAGCGAGAACACACCGCGCCTCATCCTCGAAGGCGCGCGCGAACACAACCTGCAAGACATCAGTGTGGAGTTCCCCTTGCAACGCATGGTGTGCGTGACGGGCGTGAGCGGCTCGGGCAAGTCCACCCTCATTCAAGACATCCTCGCGCCCGCGCTGCTGCGCCACTTTGGCAAATCCACCGAAACACCTGGCGCACACCATCGCCTGCTGGGTGCAGACCACCTGAGCGAAGTGGTGTTCGTCGACCAGTCACCCATTGGCAAGACCGCGCGCTCCAACCCCGTGAGCCATGTGGGTGCATGGGACGCTGTGCGCGCCCTCTTTGCCAACTCCGCCTTGGCCAGGCTGCGCGGCTACACCGCCAGCAAGTTCAGCTTCAACAGTGGCGACGGCCGCTGCCCCACCTGTTCCGGTTCGGGCTTTGAGCATGTGGAAATGCAATTCCTCAGCGACGTGTATTTGCGCTGCCCCGATTGCCTGGGGCGTCGATACCGCCCCGAAGTGCTGGAGGTGGTGATCGAACGCCGCCCCGGCGCAGACCAGCCCTTGCGCGCCTATTCCGTGGCCGATGTGCTGGAGCTCACCGTCAGCGAGGCCGTGCACGTGTTTGCGCACGACCGCGAGGTGGTGCGTGCCTTGCAACCCATCGTCGATGTGGGCCTGGAATACGTGCGCCTGGGTCAGCCCGTGCCCACCTTGTCGGGTGGCGAAGCGCAACGCCTCAAGCTGGCCGGGCACCTGGCCGAGGCGGCCAAGTCCGCCAG